>AUXO015948745.1_pt1 | contig 11612 bp, 4 predicted proteins | sample 768731 | NCBI WGS metagenome assembly AUXO01 (sample SAMN02715735, study PRJNA202380) | gut metagenome | biome: sheep rumen | host: Ovis aries | place: New Zealand: Palmerston North | reverse complement strand
GTTATGGTCAAGATGGCTGGGGAATTTCCAACCAATATAAGGATGAACGGCTTAATGCTGCTTTTGTCGATTGCGTCTTTCAGCACCAAAAAGCTTCAGCTGAAGATAAACAGAAATTTTGCATGCTTACATCACCTGATATTCGTTATTTGACGGGCTATAAAGCTTACAATGGCTTATCACAGCAACTAGCTATGGAAGCTGCACTTACTATGCAGGAGGGGTATACAGGCTTATTTTGCTTACCAACAGGTTCCGGCAAAAGTCTTATTACGCAGGTTATTGCGTATCAGAAACCTGGTCTGACTATTGCTGTAGTACCAACAGTCTCACTAGCTTTGGATCAGGTTCGTTCTGCTTATAGCGCGTTGCAGGTGGCTGGAGAGGATGAGATTCTTTGTTATTATTCTGATATGCCTGACGAGGAGTTCTCTAGGCTTTATGGGAGTCTAATGGAACGGCGTGCTCGTTTAATTTTCCTTTCGCCTGAATCAATGTTAGGAAGTTTTTATCAGGATATAAAAAACGCAGCTGAAGATGGATATTTACAGAATATTGTAGTGGATGAGGCGCATATGCTATTGGAGTGGGGCGCATCTTTTCGCCCGGATTACCAACTCTTAAAGACCAATCAGAAAGCACTGCGTGAAATATCCTCTAGCCTAAGAACATATCTGTTATCAGCTACCTTTGATCATGAAGAGACTGATCTATTACGTGATATGTTTGCACCAGATGGTGATCACTGGCTGGAGGTGCGTTGTGATGCCTTGCGTGCTGAACCACTTTTTAACGTAATCCGTTGTGAGGATGAAGAAGATAAGAAAAGGTCAGTGCAAAGATTGTGTGATTTACTGCCACGTCCGTTAATCGTCTATGTGCGACGTCCGTGTGAGGCAGAATGTCTGGCTACGAACCTTCGTGAAAATGGCTATCAGGATGTGCGTACGTTCACGGGGGATACAACAGGACAGGAACGAGCATCGATTATTAGTGATTGGCAGGAAAATCGATTAGATTTTCTGGTGGCTACATCGGCTTTTGGCATGGGAGTAGATAAAAAGGATGTACGTACTGTACTCCATGCCTATGTACCAGAAAGTCCTAACGCCTACTATCAGGAAGTTGGTCGTGGTGGTCGGGATGGAAATTATTGTTTAGCGGTAATGTGTGTAAATCTTGGTGACGATGAGGATAATGATCTTACTGGTGAATGTGGCGCGGCCGGTTTCGCTGAAGGGAAGTCCATAACGGTAGAGCGTTTATGTGGTCGGTGGCTGACAATGTTTGGCAAGGCGAAAAAAGACGAATCTGAGGGCGATGTCATTTATGGGCTCAATACATTACTGGTGCCAGATTATGCCCAGAATAAAACAACAAATGATTTACATGTACAATGGAATATTCGCACATTATTACTTTTGGAACGTCAGCGTTTGCTCAGAATAGAGCATGTGGAACCGCTGGATGTTCATCGCTTTTCTTTGGTCAGGAGAACTGCTTATCGTATTTGGGTACGAATATTGGATTCATGCCTGCTTAATTTACAGGTGACCACGGCGGAATTGGAAAATATACGTGAGCAAGAAGTTCTATATCATAAGAATAAGTACCAGAAAATGGTAACAACATTAACAAGGATTGGTAAACGCTGTTGGTCTGATTTGTTTACAGCTACTTATGATATGGTTGATGCTTGTTGTACAGGATGTGATAAGCATAGACAAGTGCGAAAATACTATCCTAATCAGGGGCTCCCCTTGCGTCATAACGTACTGGCACAGAGAGAATACTTACCTAAAGATGCTGTTGCTAACTTGCTGCAAGGGCAACGTGAAGCACTTATTACTGCGCCAATGCATTATTGGAAGACAGCTGCTCGCTTAGCTAAAAATTGCAGAGCGTTAGTAGTGATGGACGATTTCCGTACATCATTAGGGGAGCTATTGTCAGATGAGCTTTGGCCTTTAATGAAAGATAATAAGCATTTATTTATCTTAGATAGGAATGAATTACGTCTCCTAGCAGAGGGGGGGCTGGATTGTAGTGGTTATTTGTCCGGATGTTTCTTGCTGTTGTATAATAACACGGCGGAGAATCTACCACAGGCGTTGCTTATGACTCGTAGTCTTTTGCAACATGTACCGGGGTGGCGGGCATTACATTTACTTTATGCGGATTGTCTAGTTCCTGGGACCGGGCGTCGTTTGACAGAACACATTACAGGGCCCGTTTATGATGAGAAGGCCTTGCCTAATTGAAAGGAGCATACTATGTTCAAGAATGCTATTAGTGCTTATGCTACGCCTGTTCGTGTATATGAGCTCTGTCGTCTGGCTGAGAAGGGAAATTGTACCCGAGATGAAGCTAAGAAAAAGTTTTGTCCTTTACCAACGGATGGAGATATGCTTGCCCCGGTCATTAGAGTAGCTATTGAACTAGAGCTTTTAGAGGATAATCGTAATGAAATAGTGTTGACAGATGTTGCTCGCTCCGGGCAGGCATTAACTTCTATGGAGAAATTTCGATGTTGGTGTAATGCTAGAGCTTTGCGTGAAAGTGAAGACCTATTCGGCCGGATTTCTGCGGTTATGTTAAGAATTTATGATAGCTATGAAACCAGAGAAATGGTAGGAGAAAATTTTACTAGTTCGCAAAGATTTCGTAATTACCTGGCTAATCATGTCAATATGGAAAACATTCCTGACAATATGCGTGGATGGCGTTTCTGGGCTTCATTTTTGGGCTTGGGCTTGGTGCATGAAGCAGAAAATGGATTTAGCTTTTTGCCCAATATGTATGTTTTCTTATCTGATGCTATCCAAAACGCTAAGCTGGATGTCGGAGATTATACAATGACAGAGTTTCTGGATATACTACAGCCTTTTCTTACGGTAGCTTTGCCCATAGAAGGTGAAGGACGTAAATTTTGTTTGGGAATGGCCAATGGCTTGCGTAGCTTACACGACAGAGGGATGATTGTTGGGCGTCATATGCCAGACGCCAAAGAGTATTGGGAATTGACTGAGATGACCGGTCATACTATGCCATCGACTATTAGCCACATTAGCTTGCCAGGAGGTGTCGCATGAATAGGGAAATAATATCTGGGCGTCTAACCGAGGTTATCAAGGTAGATACTACTTCTAGTTCCAGGGCTGACTTTTTGGCTACACATGTTCCATTCCGACATATCAAACTTAAGCACGGTGGCGGACTTAGTCAAGATTTTGAGACTATCTCGGAGGATGAGATTTGGCAACAATATGTCCGTGAACCTGGCGAACGTCATCAGTTCATCGTTGTGCAAGGAGCTAATGGAGCAGGTAAGTCACATCTGATTCGATGGTTATATACTAAGTTTCAAGCACAGCCACAAGAAAATGAAGCTGTAATATTTATTCGTCGAAGTGATAATAGCCTTAAGGGAGCTATCCGCCAGTTGCTGGATAGGCATGAAACACGTGACTTACCACATCGTGATGCGTATGAGCGTTTGGCAGCAGCAGGCACGGACATAAATCCGCAGGAATTAAAACATCGATTATATCATGCCCTGTTGGCAAAAGTACAGACTGATATTGTTAGTGGCCTGACAGATAAGCTCAAACGTATTCAGAAGAAACATTTGCTTAGTTTGCTTTCAGATCAAGTGTTCTTTGAGCAATATCTTTTGCAACCGATGGACGTGAATACGCCAATAGAACGCATTTACAGACGTGTAGCGACGGATGGAAATCTTAAAGGATTTAATGAGGAACCAGCCCGATTCAAGGCAGGGGATTTTCAAATTACAGATGAATTTTTAGAACGACTGGAAAGCGCAGGCTCAGATCAGAAAGCTATTGATTATGCTTACGATCTACATGATGAGCAGGATTTGACGGTTAAAACCGCTGACTATCTGAATCAGTTTATTGAATCGGTTATTCAGGAAGCAGCGGGCGTTCATCCTGGTGACTTTGAAAGTATCTTTGCAGAGATACGGCATGAATTATTCCGGCACGGGAAAAATCTAACGCTATTGATTGAGGATATTACTGCTTTCACAGGCGTTAATGAATCACTATTGAATGTTTTGATAAATGAACATACAGGTACAGCGAATTTATCAGGACAAGAACTTTGTCGTCTTTCTTCCTTGGTAGGCACAACAACGGAGTTTTATGGAGAATTTCGTGACAACTTCAGGAACCGTGTGACTGAGGAGATTTACATTGAGGATACAGCACTTACCGTTGGGGAAGATAATACATTGGTTGAGTTAGCAGCTCGTTATTTGAATGCTATGAGCTTACCAGCAAATGAGCTTGATGCTTGGGCAGAGAGCGGAGCAGAAGATAGACAATTACCACTTCATAAGCGTACAGAAACGAATTGTTGGCCGACATATACTTTGCCAAATGGGGTGGCACTTTCACTTTATCCTTTTACAGTGCAAGCCTTAAATCATTTAGTTGCGGGGATGCCAGAAGGGCAGAGAACTCCACGTTATTTTCTTACGGATATCTTGCGTACAACAGTACAGTGTGTATTGCAAGGTGAATCAAAGGCTTTTCCACCTGTATATACTGGAACAACACCAAAGTTGCAGTGGCGCAGTGCTAAGGAACGCATACATATCATTCAACAATGCGAAGAGGGAGAACAGGATCGGCTGAATAGATTTATTTGTATTTGGGGCGACGGCACAGCAATTCAGACAGAAAGCCAGGGAGTTGCCATCTTGGCCGGCATCCCTATGCCTATTTATCAGGAATTGGGATTTCCAGTACTACGCGGCCTGGAAGATGCTACGACTATCGATACTACAATGGATACAAATCCATCTGAAACTTTGCAAGAATTACAGCAAGAGGTGGATAAGAATACCATTTTAGCTCATATTAAAACGCCTGATGAGATCGCAAATGAAAAATATGAGAAGCAGCGTTTAAACTTGGAACAATGGCTTAGTGGTGGCCAGTTGAACGATGATCGAAACCTTATTCGTAACGATTTGAGTGATTTTCTGTGTAGTACTATTAATTGGCAGGAGGAAGGAGTTTCATTCGATAATCTCAACAAGATTATTGGTGAAAAGTCTGGTGCTCCGAATCAATTACTTTCTATTGAACGTTGTAGCCGAGGGAAGGGCTTCTATGAATTGCCTGCTAAATTGCCAACTTACCAAATAATAAACTGTTTGTTGCAATGGCGCTATCTAGGACGACGTTCTTGGTCATTTGAAGGGGCCGAGGAATCTTTTTATGCAGCTAGTATGTGGCTTTATACTGTCAAGGATGAGGTAGTCCAGGCAGTAAAAAATAGTTCACCACAAATAGGAGGCGTGAATGCTTATGCGGCTTGTGCGATTAGCGTGGCTGTTTGTTGCCGTATGTTGGCTGGTGGTGATGCTAACCCTGAGACTTTGGCAGAGCATCTTGGGGCGGATAATATGGTGTTACCGCAATCAGGCAGCGGACATTGTCGTGCATGGCAGGTATTGCTCTCGTATTTGAAGCGCCCTGAGACAGAAGATGCTTTGAAAATTGCACATGATTATTTCAATATTGTGCAGAGCCGTAAGCCATCCACTAAGACTTTCTTGAACTTAGACGCATTACAGAAATGTTTGGATTACTTGGCACCATATGGTTATTTATTGGAGGAAGCTGGACAACTTGCCAAGGAAGAAGTTATTGGGGCCCGTAGAAAAGCGATGGTGCCTGCTGCTCATCTGGCTGAAACATTACCAAAAGTCATTAAGGAAGAGCAAAATTTCTTGCGAGAAAAACTCAGTCCCGTTTTTGAGGCATTTGATTTGAACGAGACTGATTTAAATTATTTCAAGGCAGAAATATTAGAAGACTTTTCTATTCGATTGGATGAATGCAATAAGGCTTTGATTCAGGCAAATAAACAGAATTGCTTCTCTAAGATCACTAAAGAAAAGCGAAAAAAGGTCAAAGAAAATGCTGAGGGAATAACTTCAGCCCTGCGTCAATTGGCAAAAGCTATTACGGAGGCACCACTGCACGAGAGCTTGCCACAGTTGGCAAGAGCACCATTGGCAGATGTGCAGCCACTAATAGAATTGATCGAACTTGTTAAGGATGGTCTAAAAAGAGCATCTGCAGCTATGCCCAGTGAGCCCCCAGCACCGGTAGGGTATGTGAGCCCGTTGTTTAAGGATAAGGAGAAAGTGTTGCAGGAGGTAGAGAACGCTTTGACAGATATTGACGCGCTGGAGGAGGCATTGACGCTATGATTACGGAGGCTTTGCAGAAGACGACTGAACTGGCTGGGCGTTGGGCAGAAGCAGATGCAGACAAGGACAAACTAGAGGATCGGAAGATGCGTGAGCAGGTTGTAGCTGCTGGCTTTGAATGCATTTTGCATCAAATACGCATTTTGCGCCTGCGCCAGAAATTGCTTCCTTTGCAATTGGAACGTCTTGATGCGCAATTATTACAGGACGTACGCGAATTGTTAAAGGTTGGGAAGGTGGCCTATCAGAGACAACAAGTCGGAGCAAAAAACACTTTGGGAACTGACTTAAAGCGATTCAATAAAAAATTCTCTGAAGAAATTAAGCATCATGCAGAGTGTTTCAGCCGAGATTCTAAGGTTATAGAAACACAGCAAGCATTGGAGGTAACGAACAATCTTTGCCCAGGGGCGGTGCCTTCAAAGCTCCGATCTCGGCTCATATTTGCTAGACGTGAAAACGCTACGTTAAATGAATTGCAAGATAATCTAGAAGCTCAAAAAGAAGCGGAACTGTGTTTGAAGAACTCACCTTTGGAAGCGTGGCAACGTCAGCTCTTGCAACGGATTACTGTGGGGCAGGCTACGCTTCTTAATATAACGCCGGAAGAACTGTCCTGGTTGCAGCGTAGCGATTTTGCGAAACGCGTTAAGCTACGCTACGAGTTTTAGGTCGTATATCCTTTGCAATTGGAACGTCTTGATGCGCAATTATTACAGGACGTACGCGAATTGTTAAAGGTTGGGAAGGTGGCCTATCAGAGACAACAAGTCGGAGCAAAAAACACTTTGGGAACTGACTTAAAGCGATTCAATAAAAAATTCTCTGAAGAAATTAAGCATCATGCAGAGTGTTTCAGCCGAGATTCTAAGGTTATAGAAACACAGCAAGCATTGGAGGTAACGAACAATCTTTGCCCAGGGGCGGTGCCTTCAAAGCTCCGATCTCGGCTCATATTTGCTAGACGTGAAAACGCTACGTTAAATGAATTGCAAGATAATCTAGAAGCTCAAAAAGAAGCGGAACTGTGTTTGAAGAACTCACCTTTGGAAGCGTGGCAACGTCAGCTCTTGCAACGGATTACTGTGGGGCAGGCTACGCTTCTTAATATAACGCCGGAAGAACTGTCCTGGTTGCAGCGTAGCGATTTTGCGAAACGCGTTAAGCTACGCTACGAGTTTTAGGTCGTATATGGGGGGGAAACTGCATGTCAGAGCAACCAAGAGAACAATATTTAGATTTGGTACGGCGCGAGTTGCTGGGACCAGGTGCGGAACCATCTTTGTTGGATGCAGAGACAGATGTTGCACATGAACGACTGGCGGCTAATCCAAACAGGCTTTATTTGTTAGGAATTCTATATCCGCAAGATGCTAGGAAAAATACGGATGCTCCATTGAATTACGGCAGTAGAGAAGATGTCGAAAATTACATGATAGATGATGTAGACGCTGAACGGGATCTTACTGATGTTAGTGAGGATGCTCTGCTTGAAGTTACAGCTGTTTCAAAGAATAGCAGTAGTGATGATGAAACAGATGATGAAACAGATGATGGACTAGATGAAGCGTTTAGTATGGCTGCACAATTTTTACCCGCTTCTATGGGGTTGCTTTGTCTGACAGAAGGCAGCCCAGATGGGGCACAAGTAAATATTTCTTTCGGTACATATCGTCGTGCCAAGGAAGAACAAGGAGAGTTCTGGGTTCCTTATCAGAAGCCGACAGGATTTGATATACCGGGAGAGTATGAGCCATTTTTGAATTATGACAAGATTAAGGAGCGCTTGTACTTAGTCAAGGAGTTATCTAAAGGTCTAAATAGAGACTTCCGTAATCAACATAAGAATCCAAAACCGGAACTGCGGGAATTTATGTGGAAAGTCAGTCGTTTAGCTATTTTTTCACGTGAAGGTCGTGTACGTATACCGAATGATTTTAGGCTGCGCCTTAATTTCGATAGGCAGGGATATTTTGAAGAAGATTTACATGGTGAGGGCGGTAAAGCCAGACTGATAGCTCGAAAACGGGAGATTACAGCAGGTCGTTTTTCCTTGACTCTTATGTTGGTGAATCTTTGTCATGATGAAAAGGGGCAGGCCGAAAACTGCCTTTACCAGGCTGAAATAAAACTTGAGGCCAGCGAAGAGGATGGCTTTCATTTTACTGACACACGTTTGTCTGAGCCAGATTTGAGCGATACGGAAGAAGATAGTTTACGTCTGCTTTATCATGGCAAGCAAAACTATGCTACGGGGCTTGGTACTGCAGCTGCTTGGAAAATGGATGATGAAGGATATGGCTATGTCCGCACTGATTTTTTCCCTATAGCGGAGACGCCACAGATGGATTGGGGCAGTGAGGAACGCTCTATGAAGGACCTTTCAAGTTTATCGTCCATCTCACGCGAGAAAAAACTTGAAAGTCTGCAGAAGCTCGTATCCGCCTATGAAAGATGGATAAGTAGTCTGGAGAACAAGGCAGAGCAGTTTACAGATATACGTTTTAAGCAAGCTGCTGCCAGAAATATAGGGCTATGCCGCAAGGCGGCTCAACGTATGGCGACAGGAATAGAAGTTTTGCGGGAAAATGATCTAGCCTTTGAGGCTTTTGAACTTGCCAATCGTGCCATGTTTATGCAGCGTGTCCAGTTGCGTATGCAAGGAGATCGTACTTGTCAAACTCTAGAAGAACGCTGGCCGAGTGATAAAAAGACAGCATCGTGGCTTCAAAATGTCGATTATAAAGCAGAGCCTGATGAGAAGGATGGATGGCGTGCTTATTGGCGCCCTTTCCAGATTGCGTTTATTCTTATGGTTATACCTGATGTTGTTGATGATCATGCACTGGGAAGAGAGTTTGCAGACCTTATCTGGTTCCCCACTGGTGGTGGTAAGACAGAAGCTTATTTAGGTCTTACAGCGTTTACTATCTGCTATAGACGCCTAGCACATACGGAGGCGCAGAGTGGCGGTACGACTATAATTATGCGTTATACGTTGCGACTCTTGACAGCACAGCAGTTCAATCGAGCCTCTACGCTTATTTGTGCTTTGGAGATAATGCGCCGTGAAGGCATAGCAAAACTTGGTAATGAGTCTATTACAATAGGTTTATGGGTTGGACAAGCTACGCCTAAGAAATGCATCAAGGGTTCGTGGGAAGAGCCCAGTGCGGATATGCTTTTGAAAAAAATTAAAGATTATAGCGTGAATGTTGGTAATATCGAGGAACGTAAGGAACGGTATAATCGCTTCCAGGTCTTGAAATGTCCATGGTGTGGCACCAAGTTAGAGCGCGGTGTCGTGAGTAGTCATGGATCAAAAAAATTGGAAGGGGTCTGGGGCTATGGTTTAGACCAGGAAAACCATTTCCATTTCTTTTGTCCGCAAAGAAAATGTCCATTTAATGATGAGTATTTCTTGCCTATTCAGGTCATAGACGAAGAAATATACAGAAATCCGCCAACATTGTTGTTTGCTACGGTTGATAAATTTGCTCAGATGCCATGGCAGGGCGATAAGGTGGGTAAGATCTTCGGTGCTGATAAGAAAGAACGTCGTGCTCCGGAACTCATTATCCAAGACGAGCTCCACCTTATTTCAGGTGCATTGGGAACAATGGTCGGACTTTACGAAGTGGCTTTGGATGCAGCTTGCCAGCATAAAGGTGTCAAACCAAAGATAATTGCTTCTACGGCTACTATTCGGCGTGCTACAGAGCAATGCGCAGCACTCTATGAGCGTCAGGCTTTTCAGTTTCCCCCACCGGGCCTTGAGTCTGGTGACTCTTTCTTTGCTAGGGAAAAGGTGGTAAGTAAGAAAAATCCAGGGCGTAAATATGTCGGCTTAATGCCTTCTGGAAAGACCAAGACTGTATCCGAAATACGTGTATTGGCCGTTCTTTTAGAAATGGTCAAGGCTATGCCTGGCTTAAGCGATGAGGAGATGGATAAGCTTTGGACATTAACAGCATATTTTAACAGTTTGCGTGAACTCGGTAGAGCAGATACGCTGGTGATGGATGAAGTGCGTGATGCTATGCACCGTATTTCTTTCCGTTTGGATATACCATGTCGTAGTGTATATGGTGCAAAGGAATTAACAAGTCGCGTGACAGCTATTGAACTGAATCAGACGTTGGATGCTCTGGAACACTTAACTTATTCCCAGGTTAATAGGGAACAAAAACGTTATGCTGTCAATGTACTTTTGGCTACTAATATGATTTCTGTGGGGCTTGATGTAGCTAGATTGAACTTAATGTTGGTGGTAGGTCAGCCTAAGTTGACAAGTGAATATATCCAATCTACTAGCCGTATCGGTAGGCAGAGTCCCGGCGTTGCGTTAGTACTATATCGTCCGACAAATAGCCGTGATCGTTCATATTATGAGCATTTTCAGTATTTCCACCGTACATTCTATAGTCAGGTAGAGCCTAGTGTAGTAACTCCGTTCTCTCGGCCAGCGTTATGTAGAGGGCTTCATGCTGTGTTAGTGTCTATGATGAGGCTGGGGAAACACACATATGAAATCTTTGTTAAGGATGATTCTGCAATAAAGTTTGATCTTCAGAATGAGGTCATAAGGGAACAAGCCGAATGGAGTAAGAATTTCTTGTTGCGTCGTCAGCGTCGTGCCTATGAGCTAGCTCCAGGCCTTATGTCTGCTGAGGAAATGGATAATGATTTACGAGATTTGGAACAGTTGATTGATGGCTTTTTCCAAGCGTGGGACGAAGAAGCAACTTATGCTAGTAAGGACGCGGTAAAGCTTTGTTTCGGGCACAGTTTCCTTTTCCGTTGGCCATCAGATGGCGAACGGATTTTACTGGCTACGCGTCAAAGGGTTCTTACACTGGCAGAAATGAATCAAGAAAAGAGTGAACAAGCAGGACCAGCGATAGAAACCATGTCTTCCCTACGTAGTGTAGATGATGAATTGAAAGGTTCGCTGATTACTTTCCAAGAAAGGGTTGAAGGCGAGGGGACAAAATCATGAATAAGTTTAAATTTGATATGCTGCATTTGCCATCCTCCCATAAAGTCAGGCTGGCACAGGCTATTTTACAGTATGCTCCTGGTGCTATGGTAGATTTTTCGGATAGAACTTTATTGACTGCAGCACCATATACATGGCATAGCAGTATCGGAACAGACGAGAATATACGCCCTATCTGTGACCCTCGTTTTGCCCGTGCATTACATGTAGATGGTTTTGAGGCACCAACGCAAATCAATTATGTGCAATTTCCAGAATGGTATTTTTGCCCTGTTTGCCGCCGTTTTCAACCACTTACATCTTGGCAGGCTGAGGCCGAACGTAATGCTAAAGGTGGAGATAATCCATACAGACAAATGCGTA
>AUXO011721942.1_pt1 | contig 11612 bp, 21 predicted proteins | sample 768731 | NCBI WGS metagenome assembly AUXO01 (sample SAMN02715735, study PRJNA202380) | gut metagenome | biome: sheep rumen | host: Ovis aries | place: New Zealand: Palmerston North | reverse complement strand
GACATCAAGAAGCTTAGTGTCAAGAGACCTAAGATCTTAGAGTGGTGGAGAAAGACACATTGGATTAACTACTACAACTTTATGATTAGTATGATTAGCATACTAATAGCGATGTTGGCTATGATTCCAATAGGTGCTTTTATCATAGAAATTGTTAAATTATGTTAAATAATAGCAAAAATCTCACAAGAAAGTTTCAGGTTTCAAGAAAAGTTTGTATATTTGCAGTATCAAACAAATAAATGTCAAACAATTTAATAAAAATAAAGATTATGAAACTATTTGATTTTTTCAAAGGTCTTTTCAAGACAAACAAGAACCAGTCAACACTGTCTAAGGCAGAAGCTCGTGATGAACTCCGTCGTTTGCAGGAGAAGTATCGGGACAAGTCAATCTTAGACAAAGAACAATAAGCAGAGTGATTGTGTAAACTATCAACTTCAAGACTCATAGAATATTCAAACTTACGTAGAATGATATTCTATGAGTCTTAAAGTCAATACAGAAACGTTAATCAAGAACTTACTAGAAAGACACACTCTTAAAGAACTATTCGCCATCTTAGCAAAGGGACTGTCTAAGCAAGAGATACATGATGCCATAGTCGAGATGATGAACAAGCTTGACCTGAGCACATATGAGATGGTAGATATCTGCTTAGACACTGAGAATGGAAAGAAGAACACAGATGAGGTTACAAAAGAGTTCATAAGCCAAGTCTTTGATGAAGTCCACTTAAAGAGAAAAAAGGAGTTTCACAGTATTTGGGATTATGAGAACAAATGCTTGCCTTATATTGAAGACTTGATAGATGTTATCAATAAGAACTACATTGGTAGTGATCCAGTTCTTGAGACTTATTCTACATCTACACTTCTTGACTATATAGAAGACACTAATGAGCTTGAAGACTATTGTGATGAGTACGCTGATGATAAGCTAAGAGACATCAAGCAGGATCTGGAAGAAGAGTATACTGACGCTATTAATAGATGTGTTGATAGTGAGTTGTTGACAGAGACTCCAGACAAAGCTTGGGAATGGGTATGCAATCAAGTAGGAAGTAGCTACTATGACAAAGACAAGGTTGACAGCTGGCTTAAGAGACTTTCAGAGCACATATCAAAGTCATCATACATGAAACTCATTGAAAGAGAGAAATCAAATGGCAAATCAGACAAAGGCTAATCCAATAAAGATAGCATTCTATGGACCAGCCGGGTCTGGAAAGGACTATGTAGCTAGCAAGGTTCAAAGTCTCTTGTACCCAGAAGCTAAGCGATTTGCTTTTGCCGACAAGCTCAAGAAGATAGTAAATGAGCTTTTAGGACTCTCTGGAGATGTCTTAGAGCAGTCAATCAAGAGTGAAGACTTCAAGAACAAGACATTTGTAGATCTTGACACTCTTGAGACTTTCAACCTTAAAGAAATTCCATCATCGCCTTTTGTACATGAAAGATTTGGCTTGACTAGTCATGTATTGTTTGAAGATCAAGAGAGATATAGTGTGCCAGGCCCATTTGTAATATACTCAGCTGATACTTTGTTTGAGTTGATGCAAAGATCTTCAGGAATTCTAGTTATACCCAATATAGTGCAATGTTGGGAGTATGAATCAATAATATATCCTTTTGGGTATAATCAAGCTCAGAAAGACCTCAAGTATTATCGAAGACTGATGTCTTACAGAGAGCTCTTAGTGTGGGTTGGGACATATTGCATGCAAAACATGCTAGGCAAGAGATGCTTAGTGAATGCAATGATGAATGACCATGAGTTCAAAGAGCAATTGCACTCAGGTGGAGCCATCATAACAGACTTGAGATTCCCGCATGAGTATGAAGCATGCAAGAGCCACGGATTCATGATTGTGGAAGTTGAAGCAGAGACAAACGATGTGAGTGTCTCTAACGTAGCAGAGTCTTATTATAGCAAGTTTGTACCTGAGTTTGTGTTCCACAACTCTAGAGACACCAAGAAGTTCACAGAAGAGATAGATAGATTAAAAGCATACATAGAGAGCAGATGATTGAGACAAAAGGAAATCCTACTATAAGAGTGAGTTGCTTGCCATTCTTTACAGCAATGATAGTCTTGATAGTCTTGAAGATTTCAGGATCTATCACTACTCCTTGGTGGATAATATTCTTAGCTCCAATTGGATTAGCTTGGCTGTGGGCTTTGCTTGTAGTAATATCATTCTACATAAGCTACACAACATCAAGAACATTTCACCACTAGCTTCAAGTTGTTAAACAAAGTTAAATCCTGACACAAGAATGTCAGGATTTGTTGTATGATGATATAATTTGTGAACAAATAGATTTAGTATGCCTAGAAAGAAGACAATAGAAGATACAACAGATGCTATTCCTTTGTTTGATGAAGGGAAAGCTTCTAAGCCTGTGGTAGAGAAGAAGACAAGGAAGAAGTCAAAGCCAAAGATTTGGATCAGAATCAAAGGGTGGACAAGGTCAAATCCTATATTCTCTATGGTTGAGGTCACAGAAGCTGACTTGACAAGAATGAACAGCTTGATCAAAGCAATCAAAGCCTATAAAGGAAAGGATGACAACTGGGCCGCTGATGTAGCAGATGTATATGACAAGTATCCAAAGATCAGGTCAAAGGATATTGACTTCTTTGAAGCTTATGTTCCTACTGGGATTGACTTGTGCTACATGGATGAGTCTGTGAGTGTTGTCAAGCCCGGAAGTGCGGATTCTATAGAGAGCATCACAGTCATCAGAGGAACAGAAGAAGAGATTATCTAACTTAAAACCATAACAAGCATATGGATACTAACAGGAACATATTTGAGAAATTGCTTCAAGTGCAGAGCATAAATGGAGAAGAGTTCTTGCTCTATGATGTAGATGTGTGTTGCATGAAGGCTATATTGATAAGCAAGACCACAAATCGTATCTCTATCAGGCCGATCACAGACTTGATAGTGTCAGGCCCTACACCAGTAGCACTGGGTTTCTGATGATTGTCAAATTATGTTTAAAAATTTTAATTTGAAAATAGAACAGAGATGCAACAGATAGTATCTTAAATTCAACATTATATCTAATGGCACATTACATTTCAATTGGAGTTGACTACCAGAATGACTTTTGTGAAGGTGGAGCTCTTGCAGTAAAAGGAGGAAAGAAAGCAGTAGAAGCTTACATCAGGCTCCTGAATCACAAAGTGACAAATAAAGAGAATGAAGAAGTGTCCTTTGTCAATGAAGCTATCTTGACTGGTGATCAGCACCCAATCAACCATTGCTCTTTCAAAGATGCTAATCCAGAGACAGGCTTGTGGCCTTGGCATTGTGTAGAACACACAACCGGAGCAGCTATAGTAGATCCAATCATCAAGACTCTGGCAGACAACAAGATTCCATATGGATTCATTGGCAAAGGCCAGATCGCAGATCAAGAGAACTACACAGCTTTCAGGTTTGTCTTCAAGAATGAAGACATGTACACATACTCCATGGCCCCTCACTTTGAGCCAAGTGGATTTGTCCTTGACTTCTTGCGAGACCCAGAAGACGAAGATGAGTGCTTCAATGAGATTATCATCTCTGGGATTGCTGGAGACTACTGTGTGCTTGAGACTGTGAAAGCTATGATTGACATGGACCCAATCATCTATCTTCCAGGTGTTGCTTCTATTGATGGAGGCAAAGCATTGAGCAAATACATCAAAGACAAGAATCTTCGTGTGATGGATGAGAACTTCAACATTACAAGAGGAATCTCAAAATGATTATAGAGATACAATATATAGAATAAACTAAAGTATCAATACTATAATGATAGAACTTTTTGGAACAATTGGATTCATAGCACTTGTTGCTATACTGTTGCTGATAGTGATATTCTGTCTGCCTGCTATAGTACTTTCATGGATTTTGAGTCCTGGAAAAGCAATTTGGGTGGTTTTGTTTGTCCTTGCTAAGAAGCTTGGATGGATCAAGATTTCTTGGTGGTGGATCCTCCTTGGAATTCTTATCCCATTCTAAGCCTATGCTAGTCATATTGCCAAAGTCTGGAAACTTTACAGAGAGAATAATCAACACGGACTTTATAGCAAAGTCATTCATCTCTTCTGATAATAATGGGAACAAGCTAGCTACTATAGTCTTCAATGGACATGTAGACAATGCGGTGATTGACATGAATCAATACGGCATATTGAAAGAATATATTATCAAGTCTCAAACAAACATAATCAATGATAAAGAAAGATACAAAGCAGCATAATGTTAATGAGCAAGTGTCTCAACCAGCTGTGAGGATTGTCAATCGAGACGAAGCAGGAGTAGAAGAGTACTATCCTGATGTAGTCTCTAAGAATGACGCACTTAGCATAGCAGACTCTCTAGAGACAGACCTAGTGGAGATTGGAGTGAACTCTAAAGACAGTGTGTCTATCTGCAAGCTCATTGACTACGACAAGTTCTTGTATCAAGAGAAGAAGAAAGCTAAAGAAGTCAAAGCTTCTCAGAAGAAAGCAGATCAGAAAGAGATCAAGCTTGGAGTAGACATAGCAGAGAATGACTTCTCTACTAAAGAGCGACATGCGCGAGAGTTCTTGACTAGAGGTGATCGAGTCAAGGTGACTCTTCAGCTCAGAGGTCGTCGTAGAGACAGCCAAGTCATCAAAGACAATGCAATGGCTCTTGTCCTGAAGTTTGTTGACAGCCTCTCAGATGTAGGCAAGACAAATGAGATGCCTGTATGGCAAGGTCCAAGGCTGTTTGTGCAAGTGAATCCAAAATAGAAGAACATGGAAAGAATAGAAGAAATCAAGTCAAAGAGAGAAGAGCTTCAAGCTAAGCTAAGAGACTTAGAGAGAGAAGAGCGAGAGCTTATCTCTAAAGAAGTCTTAAAGGTAGACTATGTAGGCAAGTATATAAAGGCAGGATCTGGCATCTATGTCAGATATTTGAAAGTTTCTACACAAGATGTTGCGGTAGATCCAAACTTTGGAACAACAAGTTTGATTCTTAGAGGTCCTGGATTCTCAAGATTCCATACAGCCAAGCAGATTACGTACACATTTGACTCTGGTTTCTCTGCAAACCTCATAAAAGACAATCCTAAAGCACTGCAAGCATATGCAGAGAATGAATTGACAGAAATCTCAAGTGAAGAGTTCAAAAAAGAACTTGATAAAGCAATCAAGTCATCCAAATCAATATTCAAGTACGTAGAGAACTACTAGTAGAGAGACATAATCAAACACTCTTGAAAAACACTGTTAGCTTCATCTGTTGATAAATAATGACAAAGTATTTCAATTATTAGATTATCAATAGATGAAGCATTTTACATTGCCAGAGCTTTGTGCATCAAGTGTAGCCAGCAAGTACAAGATAGACAACAAGCCAAACATCACACAGAAGAAGCACTTAGTAGAGCTCACAGACTTCTTGCTTGAGCCATTGAGAGCTGGATGGATGGATTATTGCAAGAATAATAATTTAGGCACAGGAGCAATACAAGTGACTTCTGGGTTCAGGAACCCAATGCTCAACAAGATTGTAGGTGGAGTGTCAACTTCTGCTCATATGACAGGATATGCAGCTGACATAAAGCCTATGAATAGGAAGCAAGCAGAGTTTGAGAAGTGGATCTCTACAGAGTTTGTGAAGTCTGGTGTCATGTTTGACCAGATCATAATAGAGAGAAGCAAGTCAGCTAGGTGGGTCCATGTGTCTATAAAGTCTGTGTATGGAACTCAGAGGATGCAGCATTTTACTCTTAATGTATAACACTACTATTCACTTGTATGGAGAACACTAAGCCAAAGTATGGAGAGGTAGCGGAACAGATCTACAACTTAGTAGACAATGACAAAGACAAGATAAATGCATTCTTGGCCGCTAAAGCATCTCCTGAAGACAAAGAGCGAGCAGAGATACAGAGATGGTTTGACAACTATGTCAAGCCTGAAGAGCTTAGTGATCTTCTAGGGAAAGACCAGACTAAGTATGGACTTGTGAAGTGGCTAGCAGATGACAGGAACAACGGGTATCTTGATGCATATCTAGACAAGATAGACTCATCTACAAATCAAGAAGAAGGACCATTGCTAGGTGCAGACACTTCTTATCTCAAATCTTCAATAGAAGATGAAGACGAAGAGCTGTACAACTCTGCAGGCAGTAGCAATGATGTGTCATTCAGCAGCAATAACATTGATGATGAAGACGAGATTGAGGCTGCTATGTCAGCACTAGATGGAGATGAAGACTTAGAGATTACCTTTGAGATTGTAGGTGATGACTCTGATGGAGCCTTTGATGATGGATCAGACGAAGAAGCCACTAAGAAGACTGAGACAAAAGGAAAGAAGTCTCATAGGAAGAAAGTGAAGCTCAATCACACAATCAACAGGATTGTCAAAGACATAGATGATGAAGAGCTAGTAGACCGACAACACCATGAGAAGTACTATGTTGCAAAGAGAGACCAGCTTGGCACTCCTGACAACTTAGACAAGCTAGAAGATGAGCTAGACAAGAACATGATCTCATACTATGACTTCCCACATGTCTCTATAAAGATGTATGAGTCTAATGAAGTCAAGATGAATCGAATATTCAAGAAGCTTGGATTCAAGTTCAGATGCAAAGACATAGCAAAGTATACAAGAAACTGGCACGCAAAGTAAGAAGATGGGAGCAACATATCAATCATCAAATATAGTGAATGGCAAAGCAGATGGCTCTAAAGGAAGGATACTAGTCACTGGAAACTCTGGAAGAGCTAGCTCTATAGAGCCGAGAGTCATATATCCAGGCCCTCAAGGCAGAGGGATAAGAGCTGAGAGCATCATATTGAAGAATGGTTGGCAGACTACTGCAAGGAATCCATCAACAGACTTGAATGCTTCATTTGGAAAGACTAGAGTAAAGAGGTAAATGTAAAATCATCAGTATATAGTGTTAAAAACAGTCAAAATCTGCTCAAGAGACAAACTTGAGCAGATTTTTTGTCTATAATATATCATGACAAGAACAGTGAAAGTAGATACAAAGAAGACTGGGTTCACTAAGAGTGAGACGTACCAAGTGTGTACTCCAGATCCTAAGAATCATGGGATGTGGGTAAGTGATGACTATGGGCATCCGGTTTTCTTAGAAGATGACGAAGTAGAGGAGGTAGAGCAATGAGCAAGAAGAATGACTTAGTGAGCATTGGCAAACAGCTTGCATTCTTGCTGAGACATGACCAGGAAGCTCTAGACAAAGGCTTGATTGACAAGCATGGATGGAGAAGTGTAGATGAGCTCTGCAAGAACCATGGATACACCAAAGAGATGATTGAAGAGATAGTTGAGACAAATGAGAAGAAGCGGTACGAGTTCAATGATGAGTACAATCATAGCAAGATTCGTGCGCGTCAAGGACACTCAATCAATGTGGATGTAGAGCTCACTGAAGTAGACCTAGTACCAGCGTACTTGTTTCATGGGACTTCTTCTAAGTGGATAGACAAGATCATGACTGAAGGAATCAAGAAGATGTCTAGACAACATGTACACTTGTCTAATAGCTATGCTACTGCTGTTGAGACTGGCAAGAGACATGTTCATGGAGATGACAAGATAGCAGTCATTCTTGTACATACATGTGCAATGATGGAAGATGGGATCAAGATATACAAGAGCAACAACAATGTGTATCTTGTAGACTATGTAGATCCTAAGTACATAGCAGAAGTCTCTTATGATGGATGCTTCAGCACTCCATTGTGTGGAAGTTGTTAACAAGAGTTAAAGACTGTGTTAAATTCTGTAAAACATTGCTATGTGTATTGAATTGTTTGTAATTTTGCAACATCAAACAAACAAATTGAGAGAATTATGACAAATTTCAGAAACAAGCAATGGTTCAAGAATATGAGTGATGAAGAGAAGCAGAGACTCTGCAAAGAGTACAATACTACCCTTCAAGGACTCAAGAGAGCAGGATATGTAGGAGAAGATGGACACTTGAAGGTTGATCTTCTTAGGATTGAGGCTCCTTTTCCAACTGAAGAGTGGGAGCATCATCTAGAGAATGTTGACTCAGAAGAGTTCAAGAAACTGCATAAAGAACTTATGAGGCTAGAGAATGAGAATCTTGAAGAGACCTTGGAGGTTCTTGAAGAGATGTACAGCATTTGGAATCCAGGAGTCAAGTTCTACAAGCCAGACATCAAGAAGTCAAATATCAAGATTTGGATTACTCAGGCTAAACTTTTCATCAACAACAACATAGTAGCATTAGAAGAAGAAAGATCAGCAGAAGACTCAGACAGAAATCAGATGATTTGCATAGCAAGAAAAGCTTACTTGCATCTTAGCAGTCTCTTTGAGTCAGAGCTCAACAACATCAAGAAGTAAATCGTTTAATTTAAACAATAATAACAATGGTTCAGATTTTTTCAAAGGAATTCAAGGATGCTATTCGAGAGAAGCTCGGAGAAGCAGTAGATTCAATCAAGAGTGTTGCAACACCTGAGACTAAGGCCAAGATTGTCAGCATGTATGACAAGGCTAAGGACAACATTCAGGAAAATGTTTTGGTCATCAAAGAAGCCACACAGGATGTACTTCGCCCAAGCCGAGAAGAGATGGAAGCTCGTACAGCATCCAAGAAGGCTGCTCGTGATGCAGCAAAGAATGCAGCAAAGCAGAAGCAAGAAGAGATTTCAGGTCGCATCAAGGAGATTTCCAACCGAGAAGATGTTGAAGAGGTGTATTGCCAGCGTAGCATGGTGGAGCCGACCTACAAGATTGATGAAGACGAGCCTGTTGTCACCGAAGTCGCTAAGGTGACTGTGATTGGCGTTGTGAAGCGCCTGATTAATGGTCGATTCCGCCTCCAGATTTCGCTGTCACGCCGTAACCCGTCAGATCAGTTCATCAAGAATCTTGGCTACCTGGTAGCTCTCGATCGAGCTTATGATCCGCATGCATCTTTTGAGATTGAAGGCCACAACTTCGAGACTATCAAGGTTGGTGACTTTGACTCTCCGCTCCTGAAGGACATGTTCCTGTCTATCGCTGATGAGCTCATTGATGAGTATGAGTACAATGAGGACCACTACACAAAGGCCATGCGCAACTCAATCAAGCACAATGCAGAGCAGCTAGTGGACTATGTGAAGACTACCTGCTCTAAGGACTGATTGTGTCAACACACAAACATAAGAAAGAGGCATAGCAATATTGACTTGCTAGTGCCTCTTTATTTACAATTTGCCTTAGTAGATGAAGCAAGTATTTGGAGTTGAGTGGTTCAACAAGCAAGAAGACTTTGATGAAGCTATTGCTAAAGTAGCTGCATTGCTCAAAGATGGAGATGAGTCAACAATAGTCTACATCTCAAATGAGTCAGAGAATTGTCATGAAGTGCTAGCTAAAGGAATGTTCGTTCCACAAAGAGGATCAACAAAGATGTATCCTACTATAGCATTCAATGAAACTTTGTTATCTTTGCTTCATATTGACTACAAGAAAAGACAAACAAACAAGCTAATTGCATGAATACTCCAGACATAACGCTAGAGCATCAGTATGTTGACTCTCTTCGAGAACTTCTAAAAGAAGATGTGCAGATGCACAATCGTACAGGCATTGACACTCTTGTACAATCTCACCAGTACTTCTACTATCCTGCAGTGATGAACAACTTCCCAATACTGAAGTGCAAGAAGATCTATCCAAAGCTTGCACTGAAAGAGCTCTTGTGGATGCTTCAAGGACGAACAGATGTGAAGTGGCTCAATGATCGCCATGTAACATACTGGGATGAGTGGAAGCAAGAAGATGGAACAATAGGCAAGAGCTATGGATACCAGTATCGAAACTTCAGTGGTGTAGATCAGTTCAATGACTTAGTCAACGAGATGATCAACAACCCAGAGTCGCGTCGATTGATACTCAGCCTGTGGAATCCTAAAGACCTGCCAGAGATGGCACTTCCTCCTTGTCAGTTCTTGTATCAGTTCACTTGTGTCCCAGTGACAAAGTGGGGTGTTGCTGTCAAAGACAACTACACAGTAGATTTGCACACTCTTCAGAGAAGTGGTGACTCATTCCTTGGGGTCCCATACAACTTTGTGTTCAATGGATTCTTCTTGCTCTTGATGTGTGACCTGTGCACTAAGTTGTCAAAAGTGTTTGGTTCCGTACAGAAGACTTTCATACCTGGAGATGTGCACCACACTATCAACAACTATCACCTCTATGTAAATCACATAGATCAGGCAAAGCAATACATTGATAACTATGATGATCCAGAGAACAAAGTCAACAATGACCACATATTAGCAGAGATATATGTCCCAAAAGCACACTGCACAAGTCTAGATGCGTATCTTGGCTTCTTAGGAGACAACTACAATTCTGAAGCAGTGTACATCAAAGACATGATTCCAGACCAATATGGTCCTATCAAAGCAGACATAGCAGTCTAGCATATTCACTTGAATTCTATAACATAAAGATATTAACAAATGAAAAATATCACTATTACACCAGATGTGATTTGTAAAGCAAAAGAGACTCTTCCTAGCTTAGACAAGAAGTCTCGTGCTGAAGTGTTGATGAATCTTAAAGACCTTCTGTTGAAGTGTCCTACATCTCAGAGTGAAGATGTGATGGCTTCTTCAACAAGAGAGAAGCTGACTAGCAAGATGTTCACTAAGAAGATTCACTTTGTAGTAGACAAGAAAGATGAGTCAGAGCACTCAAATGTCATGAATGTACTCAACGACATTGAGTTTGTGTCTTTGACTTGTGACTCTGAAGACTTCTCTAATTGCATGTCAAGTGACATTAGAGTCAATACTAAGAACAAGTACAATGAATGGGCCAACACTTATGTCAGCTCTCTGTCTGACTCATACTTGAAGTTCTTGTATTGCGTGATTCTTGAAGCTTGGGAATAATCATAGCATGTTCTTGAGAATATAAGCTCTATGGATCAAGAAACTTATAAAGCTTTGTCAAGTCTTCTCACAGAGATTAACACTAGCTCAACTAGTGGAGTGCATCATGTGTTGCACTTTCCAATCATCTCTATGAGGAGCTACCAGACCGACCTGTATGATCTGACTTGTGATGGGAACTTCAACAGGCTGGTGTCTGTATGGATTAACTTGATAGACACGTATCTAGAGAATTTGAAATCTCTTGAAGATTCAGCATATATCTGGCAACGCAACAACTTCCATATCACTGTAGTGTTGCCAAGCAGAGAGAAGCTGACAAAGAACAGTATAGGGTATATCAAGAAAGCTTTAGATCTTGGTCAAGGATTCTTAGACTTCTACATGACAGACTCATTCCCATCCGGAGGGCCAAAGCAAGAGAGAAGCTTCTTAGGAAGTCTAGGTCTCTCAAAAGAATTACTACATTTCTTCAAAGATTACAAGCCATCAGTAGTAGTGTATGAAGCAGAGTACTTAGGACTGTTCTGTGAGTACATAAGACATCTAGACTTAGAGAGTTCATTCAAGACTGTGTTCTGGTGTCCAGTGTCAAGTACTCTTGATGAAGATCCTCCATTCTTAGCCAATGTCAAGCATGTTGACTTAGAGCTTGCAATTGCTTGTGAT
>AUXO011489868.1_pt1 | contig 11614 bp, 10 predicted proteins | sample 768731 | NCBI WGS metagenome assembly AUXO01 (sample SAMN02715735, study PRJNA202380) | gut metagenome | biome: sheep rumen | host: Ovis aries | place: New Zealand: Palmerston North | reverse complement strand
GACGCCGAAGAATTCAGACGCAGACTGATCGGTCAGCATTTTCGTTTGTTCAGGCGCCGAGGGAAATACCTTTTATTCGAAATGGATGATCTCACCATGGTCTCCCATCTTCGCATGGAAGGAAAATACTATATTTATGACAAGAAAGTCGCGCCGGGCAAGCACGACCACGTGGTGTTTGAACTGGATGACGGGCGATACCTGCACTACAACGATGTAAGAAAATTCGGCCGCATGGGGCTGATGGATAAAAAGAGGACCTACATCCGTTTTCATGGCCTTGGTCCCGAACCGTTCTGGGACAGCTTTAATGCAGACTATTGCCGGAAGTATCTGAAGGAGCGCAAGGCAGAGATCAAGCCGACACTGCTGGACCAGAGCTTTGTCGCCGGTATCGGCAACATCTATGCCGATGAGATCCTCTTTGAAAGTAAGATCCATCCCAAGAGAAGCTGTGATTCCATTAGTGACGAAGAGATCAAAGCCATCATCAGAAATACCCACAGGATCCTGCGCAAGGCGATCAGAGCAGGGGGAACGACGATCCGTTCCTATACCTCTTCCCTGGGTGTGACCGGTTTATTTCAGATGTCTTTGCGGGCACATGATCAGAAAAAGTGTCCTGTCTGCAAGGGAGAGATCCGAAAGATCAAAGTCGGCGGACGGGGGACCTATTATTGTCCAAACTGTCAGAAGGAGAGCAAATGAGGATTGCGATATCGGGAACCATCGGTTCAGGGAAAAGCACGGTATGCCTGTATTTAAGAGAAAAGGGCTACGATGTTTTTGACTGTGACAAGGTCAATGCGAAACTTCTGGAAAAGGGCGAAGAAGGCTATCGAAGAGTCAAGGAAGCCTTTCCCGAGTGTTTTGATGAGGATGGCTTGAATAAGAAGAAACTGTCGTCTGTCGTTTTTTCGGATTTGAGAAAAAAGAAGGCCTTGGAACAGATCATGCATCCGCTGATCCTGAAGGCGATGTTTGACAGAAAAGATGATCCTTTGTTTGCGGAAGTGCCGCTTCTTTTTGAGGCGGGCTGGGATGTCTATTTTGACCACAACCTTCTGGTCGTGACCGATGAAGAGAAACTGATCGAACGTCTGATCGAAAGAGGTCTCAGCAGACAAGAGGCCTATGCCCGTTTAAACAAGCAGATGCCGACAGAGGAAAAGATCAAACGGGCTGATAAAATCATATATAATAATGGTAGTATGGAAGACCTTTACAGGCTGGTTGATGACTGGCTTGAAGAGATATTATGTTAGGAAAAGACCTTTATAAAATAGAAGTAAATGCCGAATTATCCAACGAGAGACTCAGATCTCTGGTTTTTTTCTATGGGCCTTTGATCGGTGATAAAGCGCTTGTCTTATATGAATATCTGGTCTTAAGAGGAAACCGGCCGGTCTTTGAAGAGATCAACGAACTGCTGATGTCGGTCAATCTCTCGATCGATGATTTTGAGTTTTTCTGCATCAAGCTCAATGAATACCGTCTGCTTAAGACTTTGAAGCAGGAGAACCGCTACATCTTTGCGTTAAACAATCCGCTGGAGATCCGCCAGTTCATCAAGGATGACATCATGGTCCGCAACTTCATTCTGAACACTTCCGGCGAATACTTCCGTCAGCTGACGGCAGATATCTATGAAGAAAATGATCACTATGGCTTTGAGGATGTCTCTTCGACGCTGTCTTTGGATACCCTGCAGAACTGGGATAAGGAAGGGGAGTCTTATTTAAAGAAGAAGCCGGAAAGAAACTATGACTTTGACACGATGTTTGATGTCAACGTCTTCTTAAAGGATATCTCTCTGACCTTATTGCCGATGCGTTTCCGTACCAAGGAAAATATGAAACAGCTGGCTTTGATGGCTGATCTGTACAACATCTCCTATGACAAGATGCGCACCTACTTGCCGAAAGTGGCCAGGACCGATTCCAACGAATTCGATTTGAAGGAACTGCGCTATCTGTGCATGAACGCCAAAAGCGAATATAAGAAGGTGGAGAATGACAGCTATGATGTGCCTTGTATCCGCTTCCTGATGTCTTTGCAGGGCGGTAAAGAGGCCACCAACTACGACAAGAAGATCATTTACCGGCTTTTTGAAGACTATCATCTGAGTGCACCGGTGATCAACGTGCTGCTGGAGCACGGCTTGAAAAACTGCAACAATTCATTAATTGAAAACTATCTCTATCCGATCGCTTCCGACTTGCATCGCAACGATGTCAAGACATCCAAGGAAGCCCTGGAGAGATTGTCGAAACCTTATGAAAAGAAGAACAGAAATGTTGAAAAACCTCCTGTCTATGATGACAGTGCAAATAAGACGATGAGTGCAATGGAAGAGGAAGAACTCCTCAAACTGATGGGCAAGAAATGAAAGACATTGAACTGATATTAAATGATGAACATCTTTCCAAAGTTTCACCGAGTGAGGCTTTTGTTGAAAAGAATCTGGCTACCTTCTTAAAGGTATACCGGGAAAGAAAACTCTGTGAAAACTGTGAGGGTCTTTTTGAATGCAGGCAATCTACCAAAGGAATGCGGAGCGATCTGCGCTTTGATGAAGTGCTGATTCAGGAGATCGAATACTGCCCCTATGCCTTGAAAGTGAAGGCAGGGGAGTCCATTTTGCGCAAATACCGCTATTGTGATGTCCCGGCCAATCTGGCCCACATCGATTTGAGCAGCGTTTCCTATACCGAGGAACAGAAACAGCTCTATCTTCTGCTGGCAGCTGTCTTATATGAAAAGCGGGAGAAAGGTCTTTATATCTATGGTGATCTGGGGACCGGCAAGACGTATCTGTGTACGGCTCTGGCCAATTCCCTGGTCAAGAAGGGAAAGAAAGTCGCTTTTGTCAAAGTATCCAATTTCTTCAATGAAATGAAATCCTATTTCAGTCAGGATCCGGATATGATCGACAGGAACATTTCCATCTTGAAAAAAGCGGAATATCTCTTCCTCGATGACATCGGCTCAGAGGCGGTTTCTGAATTTGTCAGAGACGACATTCTTTTTAGGGTTCTGGACTACCGTCTGGAGAATAAACTGATGACGATCTTTACTTCCAATCTGAGCAAGGAAGAACTGATGAAGCATTATCAGTATGACCGTAAAGAAAAATCCAATCTCATGAATGCCAGAAGGCTGATGGAGAGGATTGATATATTGAGTGATGATTATGTCTTAGCAGGCAAAAATCTTAGGAGGGAATAAAATGCTGAGAAAGATTGGTGTACTTACTTCCGGCGGCGATTCGCCGGGCATGAATGCGGCTATCCGCGCCGTCACCAGAACAGCAATGGCGAACGGGATCGAAGTTGTCGGTATCCACGACGGCTACAAGGGACTGGTGGAAGGCCTCTACGAGAATTTTGAACGTCATTCCGTTTCTGAAACAATTGACAGAGGCGGCACGATCCTGGGATCGGCAAGACTGCCGGAATTTGTCGATGAAGCGGTGCAGAAAAGAGGCGTCGAAAAACTGAAAGAAAACAAGATCGATGCGGTCGTCGTCATCGGCGGCGACGGAACTTACCGCGGTGCCGATGCCCTGACGAAACTCGGCGTCAACTGCATTGCGCTTCCGGGTACGATCGATAACGATATCGAAGGAACGGACTATACAATCGGTTTTGATACGGCATTGAATACTATCGTCGAATGCGTCGACAAACTCAGGGATACCTCCAATTCTCATCACCGCTGTTCGGTCGTTGAAGTCATGGGCAACCGCTGCGGTGACCTGGCGATCTATTCGGGCATTTCCTGCGGCGCAGAGATCCTGATCACACCGGAGACCGGCTATGATGAGGAAGCAGTACTGGAAAAACTCCGCTATCTGGAGAATTCCGGCAAGAGCCATGCGATCGTCATTGTTTCCGAAAAGGTATGTGATGTCAAAGCTCTGGCTGACAAGATCGATAAGGCGACCGGATTTACCGGCAGGGCAACGATCCTGGGTCATATTCAGCGAGGCGGTTCACCGACCCCGTCCGACCGTGTCTTAGCTTCCCGCATGGGCGCCAAGGCAGTCGAACTGCTGGTTGCCGGTGTCGGCGGCCATTGTGTGGCGATCAAGAACAACGAGATCATCTCAATGCCGATTCAGGAATGCATCTCGATGCCTCGTTCCAATCGTAAAGCTTTCTACAGGCTCTTCGACAGACTGGTCTGATAATAGGGAGATCACGAGATCTCCTTTTTTTGTGGCAAAAAGAAAAGATCCGTTTAGGATCTTTAGTCTCTCTTGGATGCATCGACGTGATTGAGTATGACCGGAATCACGATCGGGTTGCGGTTCGTCTTTTCGTAAAGGAAAGGCTCCAAGGTATTTTTGATGCAGTTTTTAAGATCGCCGAAGGTGACCTTCTGACGCATCGCATTGCGAAGGGCGTCATAGACCAGAGCTTCCGCTTCCTTGATCAGCGTTTGTGAATCTTTGAGGTAGACAAAGCCGCGGGAAACGATGCCCGGCTTGCATAAGATCTTGTTGGTTCTGGAATCGATGCAGACGACAACAGCGACCAGACCGTTATCTGCGAGGATCTTGCGGTCCTTGAGGACGGAAGTGGATAAGCCGGAAATGTCATTGCCGTCGACATAGATGGCGTCGGTCTGGATTCTGGTATTGGAACGGTAGACTTCGCCTTCATGAAGAACCAAGGCATCGCCGTTGGCACAGATGAAGCAGTTTTCTTTCGGGATACCGGTCTCCACAGCGGAATCGGCGTGGAGCTTGAGCATCTTGTATTCACCATGCATCGGCATGAAGTATTTTGGCTTGATCAGCTGAAGCATCAGCTTCTGTTCTTCCTTGGACGCATGTCCTGTGGTATGCAAGGAAGATAAGGCTTTGTTTTCCAGGACTCTGGCGCCGTGGCGCATCAGCTGATTGACGATGCCGCCGATATTGAGGGCATTGCCCGGAATGGCGCTGGAAGAAAAGACAACGGTGTCGCCCGGAATGATCTTGACGTATTTGTGGGAACCGTTGGCGATCCTGCTTAAGGCAGCAAGTGCTTCACCCTGGGATCCCGTACAGATGATGCAGAGTTTCTCCGGCGGGTAGGAATTGACCATTTCCGGCGGCAGGAAGGTGTCATCCGGAACATCGATGGTCTTCATCTGCAACCCGATCTCGACGACGTTTTCCATCGAACGGCCGAAGACGACGACTTTGCGGTCACACTTCTTGGCAGCCTTGATGATCTGTGCGAGACGATTGACGTTGGAAGCAAAGGTAGAAATCAGGATTCTGCCGCTTGTTTTGCGCATGATGTCATTGATTGCGGAAGCGACCTGTTTCTCGGAGATTGAGAAGCCGTCAACTTCGGCGTTTGTAGAGTCTGACATCAGCAAGGTAACGCCGGCTGCACCGATGTAGGCCATCTTCTGATAGTCGGAGTTCTGTCCGACCGGGGTCAAATCGAATTTGAAGTCTCCGGTCTCGACGATCCTGCCGTTAGGCGTGTTGATCAGAACACCTAAGGAGTCCGGGATGGAATGGACGGTATTGAAGAAGCCGATACGGAAGTGATCGGTCTGAATGGCCGAATCTCCGTCGATCTCAATAACCTGGGTATTGGCCAGTCTTCTTCTTTCCGAGAGTTTCTTTTCGATCAGCGCTTTGGCAAAACGCGGCGCATAGATCTTCTTGATCGGACAGGCCAAAAGAAGAAAAGGGATGCCGCCGATGTGATCTTCATGACCATGAGTGATGATCAGCGCCTTTACCTTTTCTTTATTTTTGATTAAGTGCGTATAATCCGGAATAACATAATCGACACCTAAGAGTTCGTCATCCGGGAACTTGACGCCGGCATCGATGACAATGATCTCATCGTCATGTTCAAAACAGTACATGTTTTTGCCGACTTCGCCAAGACCTCCCAGGGCATAGACGAGGGTGTCGTTTTTCGGGTCATAGTTTGCACCGTTGTAGCTGCGGGATGAAGAAAATTCATCGGGGCTGTAGTGCTTGTTTATATTATTCATTTGTCCTCCATATGCAAATGCAAAAAATCATCTTTTTGAGACCGCATCCATTGTAAAGGACGGACGATCATTATTCAATAACAATCGCTTCCGGATCCCGATAATACGGATCGGCAGTATTGATGTGATCATAGAAGAGGATACCCTTGAAGTGATCCAGTTCATGCTGCAGGACGATCGCCAGATAACCGTCTGCCTTGATCACGATGTCTTCATTTTTTAAAGCATCATACGCTTTGACTTTGATCCTGGCGGAGCGGTATACAAGTCCTTCATGTTCATTAACGACGGAAAGGCAGCCTTCGCCCGAACTTAAACAGGCTTTTTCAACCGAATTGGATACGATCTTCGGATTGACCAGGGCGTATTCGCAAAGTTTATTTCCTTCTTCGTCCTTGATGATGACCGCAGTCATCTTCTTGGGGATGCCGACCTGAATGGCACTGATTCCGACAGCCGGTCTCAGATTTTCTTTTTCGGCAATTTCCGGAATCGTGGATTCGTCTACATACTTCAGCATCTGCATCAGGACATCTCTGTCTTCATCACTCAAAGGCAAAGCAACATCAGCTGACTTTTTTCTGATCAGCTCGTTATCGTCTTTGATTATAGTATCGTTGTTAATAAGCATAGCATTATTATAATACCATATTTGTTGTGATAAAATGATTTTATGCCAAGAAAGAAAGAAATCACGCTGGGAGATAAACGCGTTGCTTTCGCAGCATTTGCGTTGCTTATATTCGGTTCGCTGATGATCGCATCTGCCGAGATGGGAAACAGTGCCGGTGACGCATCCTATCTGACGGGTGTATTGACAAGACAGGTCGCTTTCTCCTTTGTCGGTATCATTGCCTATCTGATATTGACGAATATGAGAGTGCAGAGAATAGGGCTTATTCCGGCACTTGTCTTTTATGCCGTAATTGCTGCCGCATTGATCATCTGCCGCTTTTTCGGTCAGATCAACGGCGCCTACGCCTGGATCCCGATCGGATCTTTTGCGACAATACAGCCTTCGGAATTTGCCAAGACTTTTATGATCATTCTGGCTTGCAGCATGATCTGCCATGACCGCAAGGAGAACAACCTTCGTTTCTTCTACGCCTATTGCGGCATGACGGTATTCTATACATTGATCATCCTTGGATGGCAGCACGACCTGGGTTCGGCGGTCGTCTTGTTTGTCATGTCCTATTGCATGGCGATGATCCCCCGCTACAAGGAACTGAAGCATTTACAGTACATCATGACCTGGCTGGTGATCGGTGTCGTAGGTCTTGCGCTGGTCGCCTTAAGTCCACCGGTGACGGAGTTTCTTAAAAGACACGCAGACAACTACATGGTCGGCCGTTTTTTGGCCGCTGCCGATCCGTTCCTTTACCAGTACGATAACGGTTACCATATCATCATGTCGCTGGTCAGCTTTGCCAACGGCGGCTGGCTGGGCTTGGGCTATGGCAACTCGATTCACAAATACATGAACTTCCCGAATCCGTCCAACGACTTTATCTTGCCGGTCATCGTTGAAGAACTGGGTATCGTCGGTTTTCTTGCTTTGCTGGCGATGTATGCACTTCTTTTATATCCGATCGTCGCCGGTTCCCTGCGTTCCAATTCGACGATGGGCAAGGTCACCCTGTTAGGTGTCTTCATGTACTTCATCACCCATTTCATTCTGAATGTGGGCGGCGTCAGCGGTCTGATTCCTTTGACCGGTGTACCTTTGCTGATGATCTCTTCGGGCGGTTCTTCACTGGTTGCTTCGATGGCTTGCCTTGGCCTGGCTCAAAATGAGCTTGTCCGCCTGAGAAAGGAAAACAATGAGGATCATAGCAGGAAAGTATAAGCGCACGCCTTTAAAGACCCTGGAAGGGGAAGACATCACCAGACCGACGCGGGACATGGTGAAAGAGGCTCTTTTTTCCAGCATCATGATCTATTCCGATACAACGCTCCTGGATCTTTTCTCCGGTTCCGGTGCGATTGGCTTGGAAGCGTTGTCCAGAGGGGCAAAGGATGTCACCTTCAATGATGTCAATAAAGACGCAGTGAGGATCATCAAAGAAAATCTGAAAAAGGTAAGGGAAGAAAGGGAAGTCCTGAATCTGGACTATAAGCTCTGTCTTGCCAAGATGGAGGGAAGGCATTTCGACTACATCTATGTCGATCCGCCTTATGCCTTTAAAGAATATGAAAACATCTTTTCTTGTGTTGATGAACATGATGTTCTCAATGAAGACGGGATCATCATTGTGGAAGTCAGAAAAGATACGGTATTACAGGAACAGTATGGCAGTATATCTTTATATAAGGATAAGAAATACGGAATCAATCGGCTTCTTTATTACAGAAAGGATATGAAGGAATGATCAAAGCTATTTATCCGGGTACTTTTGATCCGATCACAGTCGGACATCTTGATGTTATTTTGCGTTCCGCAAAGATCTATGACAAACTCATCGTCGCGGTCATGGAAAACCGGGCCAAGAAGTGCACCTTCAGCAAGGAAGAGAGAAAGCAGATGATCGAAAAGTGCATTGAAGGCCTCGAGAATGTCGAAGTCGTCATCGGCGAGGGTTTGACCGTCAATCTGGCAAACCTCTATGACTGCCGCATCCTGATCCGAGGCGTCAGAGCGGTATCGGACTATGAATCCGAATTGGCATTGGCCACTGCGAACATGAACCTGAATCCGGAGGTGGAGACGGTCTTCGTGGTTTCCAAGCCGGAGCTGTCTTTCCTTTCCTCATCGGTTGCCAAGGAGATCGCTTCCTTTAACGGTGATATCAGCGATTATATCCCGGCACAGATCATCAAAGAGGTCTCGGAAAAGCTGTATCGCTGATATATTAATAAGGATATTAAACAGGAAAGAATTCCCCAAAAAGGGAATTTTTCTTTTTTAGCACTTATTTGTTGACAGTGCTAAACGATTGTTGTATAGTATTTTTAGCAATAGGATGTATAGAGTGCTAAAGGAGGTGGCTGTATGGCATTAACACAAAGAATGGTCGACATCCTCAAGGCCATAGTTGATGAATTCGTATCTACGGCGGAACCGGTTGGTTCCAAAACACTGGTCGATAAATATGGCCTGCCTTATTCCAGTGCGACGATCAGGAATGATATGGCAACTCTGGAATCGCTCGGCTATCTGGAAAAGCCGCACACCTCAGCCGGACGTATCCCTTCCAACAAGGGTTATCAGTACTATTGCGAACATCTTCTGAAAAAGGATATGGATGAGGAAGTCAAATATGCACTGTCCAATATCTTTGACCGCCGTTCTGCCAATATAGAGGATGCGATCAAGGAATCGTGCCGTATCGTTTCGGAGATGACCAACCTCGCTTCCGGCATGTTGGGGCCTGATGCGAGCAATCAGACACTGGAACACATCAAAGTCTTCCAGATCGACCCGAAAACAGCGGTATGCGTGTTTATCACCAATACCGGTCATACCGAAAACAAGACGTTCAATTTCCAGGATGAAGTCACCATCGAAGATATCGAGACCTGTACCGATATCCTGAATGACCGTCTCAAAGGTACACCGATCCACACGCTGCCGGAACGGCTTGAATCATTGAAGCCTGTTCTGACCAAGTCGGTGCAGCGCTTCGAAATGCTGTACAACGCATTTGCCGGGGCTTTCGTGAAGTTTGCGTCGGAGACCTTGTATTTCGATGGTACTTCCAATATGATGTACCAGCCGGAATATGCGGACATCGAAAAGCTGAAACAGCTTACGAAGTTCTTCGATGATTCCAAACTGTTCAGGTCTCTGGTCGATCGTCAGACCGGTGAAAACGACGTTGTGGCCGTTACCCCGAAGGGTACGGAGCTGGTATGGAAGGATGATATCGCAATCGTTTCCAATGAGATCAAGATCTCTGACAACCCGAATGACAACGCCCGTCTGATGGTCGTCGGACCAAGGCGTATGGAATACAGCCGGGTCGTCAATCTTCTCGATTTCATCTGTAAAGAGATTGAAGATATGTTCCACTAGAAAGGAGCTTTATGGCAGATAAGAAAAAAGAAAAAAAAGATATTCCCAAGGATGAGGAAGAAAAGCAGGTCCTTAACGAAGAGGAAGAACCAAAAGAGAGTGAAGAGGTAGAAGAGATCGTTGAGGATATCAATGAAGAATCTGAAGTCGAAAAGCTCACCAAACAGCTTGATAAGCTGAAAAATGATTACGCAAGAGCGTATGCGGATACGGAGAATCTGAAGAAGAGACTGACAGCGGAAGCGGAAATGACCCGCAAATACCGTATCCAGAGTTTCGCCAAGGAAGTTCTTCCGGTGATCGATAATCTGGAAAGAGCTCTGGCGACACCGGTTCACGAAAGTGACGAAAGCTTTAAAAAAGGAATTGAAATGACGTACAATCAGCTTCTGACCGCTTTGAAAAACGAAGGCGTCGAAGAGATCGATTGTCTGGATAAACCGTTTGATCCGAACCTTGAACAGGCGATCATGCAGGAAAAGGCTGAGGACAAGGAATCCGGCATCGTCATTGAAATATTGCAGAAAGGTTATGTATTGAAAGACCGTATATTGAGACCGGCAATGGTCAAGGTCAGTGAATAAAGGAGGAAATAATCATGAGCAAGATCATAGGTATTGACTTAGGTACTACAAACAGCTGTGTTTCCGTTATGGAAGGCAAGGAAGCTAAAGTTATCACCAACCCAGAAGGCAACAGAACAACACCTTCCGTCGTTGCATTTAAAGATGGCGAGATCGTCGTCGGCGATGCCGCAAAAAGACAGATCGTAACCAATAAGGATTCTGTTTCTTCAATCAAGAGGAAGATGGGTTCCAATGAAAAAGTTCATGTCAACAACAAGGACTACACGCCGCAAGAGATCTCTGCGATGATCTTACAGTATATGAAGAAGTATGCGGAAGCATATCTCGGTGAACCGGTCACCAAGGCCGTCATCACCGTCCCGGCTTACTTCAATGACGCACAGCGTCAGGCAACCAAGGATGCCGGCAAGATCGCCGGTCTGGAAGTTGAAAGAATCATCAACGAACCGACAGCTGCAGCTTTGGCTTTCGGTTTCGATAAGACCGATAAGGAACAAAAAATCATGGTATTCGACCTTGGCGGCGGTACCTTCGATGTCTCTATTTTGGATCTGGCTGACGGAACCTTCGAAGTTCTGGCTACTGCCGGTGATAACCACTTAGGCGGCGATGACTTCGATAACGTCATCGTTGACTGGATGGCTGATGAATTCAAGGCTGCCCATCATGGCATCGATCTGAAGGCAGACCGTATGTCTTTACAGAGATTGAAGGAAGCTGCAGAAAAGGCCAAGAAGGATCTTTCTTCCATGGTTCAGACGCACATTTCCTTACCGTTCATTTCTGCTGATGAGTCCGGTCCGTTACACCTGGATATGGATCTGACCAGAGCCAACTTCGATAAGATGACCAGACACCTGGTTGAAAGAACCGTCGGTCCGGTCAGACAGGCGTTAAAGGATGCCGGTTTGACACCTTCCGACATCGATCAGGTATTACTGGTCGGTGGTTCTACCAGAATGATCTCCGTTCAGGAAGCTGTCAGAAATGAATTAGGCAAAGA
>AUXO014050748.1_pt1 | contig 11615 bp, 5 predicted proteins | sample 768731 | NCBI WGS metagenome assembly AUXO01 (sample SAMN02715735, study PRJNA202380) | gut metagenome | biome: sheep rumen | host: Ovis aries | place: New Zealand: Palmerston North | reverse complement strand
GTCCTGGCGCTAAAGGTCGGGATTATTATGGCAGTTTGCAATGGATAGAAGACGCCGGTATCATTCGCCGTTGTTACAACACGGAGATTACTGAACTGCCTCTGGAAGGCGTTGCCATGAACGACCAGTTCAAAGTCTATATGGCAGATACCGGATTGCTTATCAGTATGTTGGATGATGGAACGGCATGGAGTATTATGCAAGGCGACTTGGGCGCCTATAAAGGTGCTATTTATGAAAGTCTGATGGCAGACATCTTAGGCAAAATGGGACGAAAGTTATATTATTACCACAAAGACGGCGGAGTAGAATTGGACTTTTTGATCCGTTACAAAGGCGAATGTGTGCCTGTTGAATGCAAAGCTCGAACCGGCAATGCCAAGTCTATGCGAACGGTTCTGTCTCATCCTGAGAAATACCATGTCAATCATGCCATTAAGATAGGCGATTATAACGTCGGACGCGATGGCTCGTTACTGACCATTCCTTTCTACATGGCTTTTCTTTTATCGGAAATATAGAACTGCTAAGGGTAAATCTAAAGTCACAATTACGCCATCCTCCCGGGGTGGCGTTTTTTGTTTTTTTTTTGTGAACGAAAATCTCAAAAAACGCCCCAAAACGCGTAAAAACGCACATTTTCCTTGCGTATATTAAAAATTTGTAGTATCTTTGTCGCCAAATTTTCGTCAAATCCGTAGATAGTTACGGTCCTTAAACTAAAAAAAATACTAGAATGAAGCACAAACTACTTCTCGTTATGTCTCTGTTTGTCATGGCAGTAGTACCGTCATGGGCGGCGGCAGGTGATCCAACAAGCGGATATTGCGGCCGTAAAGTCAATTTTAATGTGGACAGTACCAATCTAAGCTGGTCCATTGATTTTTCACAACATAAACTGACCATCACCGGCTCAGGGCGCATGAAAGATTACGACAATGATACCAAGGCTCCCTGGTATCCGTGGCGGGACTCCATCTATACCGCCTCTTTTCCCAATGGAATGACTACCGTGGGTTCTATGGCGATGTATAGTCTGAAGAAGTTGAAAACGATTAATTGGGGCGGAAATACTGTAACGCATATCTATAGTCAAGCATTTGCATCTTGCTCCAGTTTGACGCAGCTGAATATCCCCTCTTCGGTAGAGTACATATTTAAGTATGCTTTCAGAAATTGCATTGGTTTAACGGCGATTCAGTGGTCCGCATCTCTTAAGGAGATAGGTCAGTCTGCTTTCGCATCTTGTACTGGCTTGACAGAGCTGAACTTTCCTAATTCTTTGCAAACGATAGGCAGGTACACCTTCCAAAGTTGTAGCAACCTAACGAAAGTCACATTTGGTGATAAAGTGCAATCAATAGGCGAGTATGCGTTTAACTCCTGTCCAAATATAACGGAGATTGATTTTGGCAAATCGCCGACAGGCATTGCCAATTATGCATTTTCTCCGGCTACATCGTTAGTGACGATAAAAGCGAAGAATATAAGATATATCTCAACATGTGCTTTTGACCAATGTGGTCAATTAGTGAATTTGCAGTTGGGAGACAGCTTACAGACTATTTCAGATGATGCTTTTCGCGGATGTAACTCTTTGCGTGCCCTTCATTTCCCCGCAACAATCAATGTGTTTACTCCTTTGGCTTTTCGTTATTGTTATTCGTTAGATACGATTATCGTTCATCCTGATAACCCTAAATACGATAGCCGCAATAATGGCAATGCTGTTTTTGTAACGGCTACCAATACTTTGCATTTCGGGTGTCGCAGATCCGTTATTCCTGCAGAAACGCAAATCATTGGAAGTAATGCCTTTTATTCTTGCAAAAGACTGCAGACTATCTCGCTTCCTGTAGGTTTGCAAAATATAGAGGCAAATGCTTTCTACGACTGCGATAGTCTCAAAACAGTAGTGTTGCCGGAAGGCTTGCTTTCTTTAGGACAAGGTGCTTTTTCGGGTTGCTCCAATCTTGAGACGGTCAATTTGCCCAATAGTGTGACCAGCATCGGTTGCGGCATATTTTACAAATGTAACAAGATCACGGCTCCGATTTATAACACCACTTATTTCGTGTATCTGCCTACGGATTATACCGGCTCTTATACGATTCCAGGAACCCCGAAAAAGATAGCTTGCGAAGCCTTTGAGGACTGTAAGCAGTTGACAGACGTAGTCATCCCGTCTTCTGTAACGGATGTGAATGGTTCGGCATTTAAGAACTGCAATATACTGCAAAGTGCTCCGCTGCCGGATGGATTAACTTTTTTAGGCTCGGATGCATTCTATGGTTGCAATAGTTTAGCGTCGATAATTATCCCTGAACGCATTAAAACCATTAATAGTTCGACATTTGAAGGTTGTTCTTCGCTACTGTCTATTGTTATCCCGGATTCCGTTACAACCATAAATAGAGACGCTTTTCGGAATTGTACATCTTTAGCATCCATGACCTTTCCAGCCGATCTTAAGTCTTTGTCGGGTGGCGTTATAACAGGATGTACAAGTTTGCATGACATCGTATGGAACGTGCGTACGTACAATACCATTGATGCTATTTCTCGGCCAGATTTATATGATCCATTTTATCTAATGCGGAGCCAGATAACCTCTTTTGCGTTTGGCGATTCCGTGCATGTTATTCCGTCACGATTATGTTATAACATGTCTCAACTGACCTCGCTGTCTCTAGGTGCAAGTATTGAAACAATCGGGAAAGACGCCTTTTACGGTTGTAATAGTATTGATTCCATCCATTGGAATGTGCGCAGATATCCGGATCCCTTATTCTATACCGACGCACCGTTTTATTATCTTCGCAACAACATAAGCGCCTTTACTTTTGGCGATTCGGTAAGGTATATCCCTTCGTATCTTTGTCATAGCATGAGCCGTTTACGTTCACTGCGTATCCCCCAAAACGTGTCCTCCATCGGACGTTTCGCGTTCCGGTATGTAAACCAGTTGGACAGCATCTCCGTGGATGAGGATAATGTGCATTACGATAGCCGCAACGACTGCAATGCGCTGATAGAGACCGGCACAGATGTGTTGTTATTGGGGTGCTACAAGACCGAGATCCCCGAAGATATCACCGGAGTAGGCGAGTGCGCTTTCCATAATGTTCGGAGACTTTATTCCGTAGCGCTGCCGGAAGATGTGACGTTTGTCGGAACGGAAGCATTCAACGGTTGCCGAGACCTTAAACAACTGGCGCTGCCGGACGCGATAGAGCGGATTGATGATTATGCATTCCAAAACTGCGATAGTCTGCGCATGCTGAACTTGCCTGAAAAATTGGAAACTGTCGGCTTCCGTTCCTTTGCGCATTGTTCTGGGCTCGAGGCCATCAACTGCAGCGCGGCTACACCTCCGACGATTGACGAGACTTCTTTCTCGGACACAAACTGTCCGTTTTATGTTCCCTGCAGCTACATCTCCTCTTATCGAAATGCGCCTGTTTGGAGCAGTTTTGGAAATCGTCTGGCTGGAGAAGCAATCTATAGTTTACAGGTTAGCCCGAATGAGTTTGCTTATGGAGTGGCAACTATTTTACAACGCCCCGATTGTGAGCACACGGCTATCATTGAGGCGGTTCCTTCACGTGGATATAGGTTTGTGGCTTGGACAGACGAGGAGGGTAAAGTGTTCTCTCAGGAAGCACATTTTGAGTTCCCGTTGGAGAAAGATATGAGTTTGATAGCCGTCTTTGAGCGTATTAATCAAGACATAGAGACCTTGCAGGAAGAGGATTCCGAAATATGGTTCGATATCATGGGACATAGAGTGGAAAATCCGTCGCATGGCGTCTATATCGTTGTGACCGGATCTCAAACCTATAAAGTAGTAATCCCATAAATAAAAAAGGAATGACTATGAGAAACAAAATCATATATACTGCCCTTTTGTGTTGGTTCATATTCCCGGCATGGGCGATTCAGCATATACCTGTTGAATTAAATTTTTCCAACCCTGCAGAACGTGCTAATTGGCAGTTCTCCTATTCCTCCGATACGCTATCCACTCAATGGGTCATAGGGCGCAATCCCGATTATTCATACGGAGACGACTATATGATGTATCTGTCCAATGATGGAGGAACAACACGTGCTTATGACCCCTCCCGCAGTAACAATTACTCGGATGCTTATTGGTGCGAAGCTTCCTATCAGTTAGATACTCTTCCTGTCGGAACATATACCCTTTCTTTTGCGATGAGAGGATTAAGTCCCTCGGGATCTGGCTCTGTGTATATTTCAGTGAATGGGGGAAGTTCTTATGCTAACTCATCCGATCAGGGTAAATGGTGGAGATGGGGATCTTATACTATCACTTCAGACGGAACATCTCCCTTCACTGTCCGCGTTCGTTTTTATAATCGCTCTATCAATCTTCCTACGCAGCCCAATTTTGGCTATGCGATAGATGCAATTCAGATTTATCCAGCGGATGAATCTCCTTCCTGTGCGATGAGACCGAGGTCTTTTTCCTATTCGCGTTCTGGAAATGATATCCTTCTCTCATGGGAGGGTAATGCATCCGAGTACCAATTGGAGTATTTTATGAACGATACTACGCTAAACACGCGCTATTATGTAGATAATATCCCAACTCTTTCCTACACTTTCCATTCAGAATTACTCACTGAAGGTGCATATACTTTCCGGATACGCGCCATCTGTGGCACTGATACCAGCGGATGGGCTTCGCTTAACTACCAACTCGTCTATGATATATCCAAACACTGCATGGATTATCTGAATTTCAATAATCCCGATGTGCAGCCTCAATATGGAAGCACCTCGAATCCTCATTCTTCTAACGGGATGATAGATCAGGGATTCTTGTCCGAGAAAAGCCGTCATACGGAACATCATTATCCGCGCGATTATGATCCGAGAACAGGATACAAACTGCGTACTTTCCCTGAAGGACAACCTGCTGCTATTCGTTTAGGCAACTGGCTAACAGGAGCCCAAGCGGAAGATATTGTATATACCATGAAAGTAACAAAGGAAATGTCAATCCTGAAGTTGGGCTATGCCTTGGTAATGCAGTTGCCAGGGCATAAACCTGCAGAGCAACCGCGTTTTACGCTGGAGTTCCTGGACTCGGTAGGCGTTCTCATTGACTCGTGTGGATATGTGGACTTTACCGCCTCCGCAGATTTGGACGGATGGCATACCGAGCATACCGAAGGAGAAGCGGATGTCATTTGGAAAGATTGGTCTATGGTGGGTTTGAGTATGCATGAGTATATGGGAAGGACAATTCAAGTACGTATTACCACAAAGGACTGTAGCGAAGGTGCCCATTTCGGATATGCTTATTTTACTATGAGTTGTTCGGACGGTAACATCGAGGGAGTCCATTGCGGAGTTAAACCTGATCATTTTACCGTTGAAGAAGGGTTTAACTATCGTTGGTATAAAAAATATGACCCGTCCAAGACAATACTAGGTACGGAGCGCACCTTTAACCTATCTAACCCGATGGATACTGCTACCTACTGCGTGGATATGGTGAATTTAATGAAACCAGAGTGCTATTATACCTTGGAAGCCTCTTCGTTGGCGTTTATACCGCATTCAGCCGGCGGAGTGAAATATATACCTTCAGATTGCAAGAACTATATCCAGTTGGTCGATTCATCGTCTATTCAAGGCGTTTATTGGAAACCCGATGGATCCAAGGTGATTGTAAAGAATAATCCCGGAACAGAAGAATTTTATTGGGATCTTGGTCCCTATGGCACCTATACGGATCACGCTCCTGTCTTACGTATCCCGGACCCGGGAGACACCCTTCATATTACCCTGCGAACCTTTATGGAAAAACATCTATGCGGAGATTCGCTCACTTTCGACTATGTCGTACCTGCTGTAGGAACCGCACGCACGATTGATACCTATTATTTCTGTAGCGGCGGCTCAATTACGCATGATGGTAAGACATATACCGAAGAGATTGATTTTGCTGATACTCTTGTTGGTGCTAATGGGTGTGATTCCATCAGTATTGTTGCCTTGCGATACTTCCAGATGGACACTATACAGGTTTATGATACCTTATGCAATGGTGCTACGATGGAATGGTACGGACAGATTCTCACGGAAGGGGGAGACTATTTCTCTCCAATTAAGAGCATGGTATATGACTGCGATAGTGTCTATAACCTGCTACATCTCCATCAGCAGCCTAGGCTCAATATGTCTTTGCAGTATATCCAGCAGTCTGTATGCGAGAGTGGCGGTGCAATAACGGTTCCTTTTACTGTCGAGGTGGGAGACGTCGCTGCATACGACCTTATATTTTCTGATGTGGCAAAACAATATGGTTACACCGACCGATTCTTGCAACCTGTCGAGACAAGCGCAAGCACCATCTCGATTCCGTTGACCGATTCCTTACGACCGGGCTTGTTTGATGCCTCCGTTGTTTTTCACAATCTGTTTTGCGATAGCTTGACTTTCCCGATTACTTTTGCGGTGTTCTACGACCCAGATTCGCTCATCACCCAGCGTTGGAACGACTTCTTGTCCGTACGTAAGACGGCTTTTGACTACTATGGCGGCTTCACTGACTATCAGTGGTATAAGAACGACCAGCCTATTGCCGGACAGACGAACAGCCAACTATATCTGCCCGATGAAGGATTGGAGATGGGGAGCTTCTATACGCTAGAGATGACGCGTACTGCTGATGGCATGAGGATTAGGACCTGTCCTTATTATCCGCACGAGGAACCCAATACGGTGACTATGACAGTTAACCCAACGCTCATAAGTTCTCAAAATCCTGCCCCATTGCGAATCTATTCCTCTCATAAGGCTAAAGCATCGCTCTTTGATCAAGCCGGCAATCATGTTACTACTTGGCATCTGCAGATTGGAGAAAATATAATGCGTATGCCTTCAACTCACGGATTATACCTCCTCTATATAATGACGGATTCCGGTGAGCGGAAACTGCAAAAAATTCTTGTTCAATAAAAGGAAAGGAGACGAAGCAATGAAAAAAAGTATTGTAATGCTGATAACAGTGCTCCTCCCTGTTCTTGTTATGGCGCAGAAAGAGAAACCCAATAGTAATTTCGGTATCAGTGTAGAGGGAGGGTTCAGTAATCTCTTCCTCCGAACTAAGCAAGCCTTTGATGCTGGCAGTGTGAATCCCTTCATAGGTGGTGGATTCGGCGGAGCTTTGTTTTATGAAATGGAGTATCACCATTTCCTTTTCAGAACTGGTTTAGGGGTGGATTTCACTATCAATAACAATACATGGTTAACCCCTGATTATACGGCCTCTATAGCCGAATATCCCGGTATGGTTTATCATTATACGTTCCCACAATATATGGAGAAAACAAATTATGGAGTCGGATATATACCTGTAATGGTCGGCGGTAATTTTGATAAGGTGTTTTTCTTAGCCGGTGTAAAATTAGGCCTGTTTTCTTTTGCAAGTAGTACACAGCCGACTACAAGTGCCAAAATCTGGGCGCTTGACGAGGATGTAGTAGACCCCATGGAAGGACTTTATACTCATCAGTTGCAAGATTATACTTTCACAGGAGAGAGGACTAAGATGAGTTTTTCTCCGCTGAATGTCATGGGCTCTATTGAGGTGGGACTCAATTTGGATAGCAAGATATGGAAAGCATCCAAAGATTCTCAACAGACGAACGACAAAAAGCAAAAGACGAAAGGACGAAATGCTAAGAGAAAACCCGTTGATAAGGCCGCCTATTACCGTAAACTGCATCAGAAACGATCATTCAAAGATGGCCTCCATTATCGCCTTTCTATTTTTGCAGATTATGGTGTGAATAACATCATGCCATCCAATAGGCCTAAGGAAGATTTACTTGCCTTCAATGGAGTCTCTGATATTACACCCCATAGCATCTATAACTTGCCGCAACACACTGACGCGGTTCTAAATAATTTCATGATTGGAGTGAAATTTGCTATCTTATATGAAATGCCGCCTAAAGCTCCCCAAAAAGGTGAGATGGCGAATCCGTTTATAGTAACCTTTGTCCGTGATGAGAAAACAGACAAGCCTTTAGCCGGTACGACAGTGACAACGCAGGCTGTTCCGCAGAAAGGAAAGAAAGCAAAGAAACCGGTGGTCAAAACTACTGACTCTAAATATGGACGCGTAGCTAAGGCGTATCCGCCCGGTGATTATGTCATTTCTGCCTCCCGCTCCGGCTATTTCCCCCAAGAGCCGTTTATTTATACCCATCAGGATCAATATGATACGATACATCTGGCTCTCTATCCCCAACAGACACTGCAATCCCAATTGGTGGACGCTAAAACAGGACGCGCTATAGCGGCACAGGTAACGATTTATGATGAAGATGGGAAAATTATTTCTCAGACGCATGTGGATAGCGCTAAAAATACATTCACTGTCCCCATTGACGACCGCAAGCATTATTCTCTCTGCGCTTCTGCCAATGGATACAGAGATACATGCATGAATGTGAGTGGCGCATATCCGGTGCAAACAGTGCAACTCGAACCTATTCAAGTAAAGCAATTTGTGCTCAAGAATATGTTCTTTGCAACCGACAAAACAAAAATTTTACCCTCCTCTGAACCTGCCTTGCAGGAGTTATTTAACCTCCTCAAAGATAATCCTACCATCCGAATACGCATTGTCGGGCATACTGATGATGTAGGCAAAGAGGAGTATAATCAACGACTCTCTGAAGGACGGTCTGCTAGCGTGAAACAAGAGATGGTAAGTCGGGGGATAGCCCAGGAACGAATAGAGACAACCGGACACGGAGAAACAGATCCGATTGTCCCTAATGACTCGGATGAACACCGGCAAATGAATCGACGCGTCGAGATTGTGATATTATCTAACAATTAAAATATCCAAAAACACCCTAAAAATGCAAAAAATGCAGAAAAAAGTAAAAAAGTTGCAAAAAAATTTGGACAAAAGGTGTTTTTGACCTTATATTTGTACCGGATTTTGAAAATCCACCTAAATTATCATTTATTAACATCAAAAACCAAACCTTAATTATGGAGACAAAAATCTCTTCTTTTTCGTGTGAGGATCAGTTGAACCTCCGTATCGTCGAGCACCTCGACCAAACCCAACTCCCGGCATCCTTACAACAGATGCTCTCGCTCGCTACAACGCCCGAAGAACAGGACATCCTGCTTCTCTCCGCGCTCACAGCCGCGTCCGCGTGCGTTCCTAATCTCTTCTTCCGTTACGGCCCGACAGGAAAGAAGTACTTCGCCAACCTCCAGTGTTTCATCCTTGCAGCTGCGGCATCCGGCAAAGGCATCGCCAACCAAGCTCTGGAGATGGTTCGCGTCATTGATGAGCAATACCCCATGCTCATTGCCGGCGACAGCACACTTCCTGCTTGGTACAATGCCCTTGAAAAGCAAGGCGGCTGCGGCTATATGCACGAGTCCGAAGGATCGGTTATTACCGATATCTGGCGAACAGCCGCAGCGAACTACAACACCGCTCTTCGCAAAGCAGCCGAGCACGAACCCATCTCTCGCAACCGCTGTAATGGCGCTTCAGAGATCCCCTGCCCGAAACTCTCAATGCTCCTTACCGGCACCTTTAACCAGTATCGCGCACTCGTGCCATCTGTCGAGAATGGCTATTTCTCGCGCCTCCTGACACTTGTCATCCGCGGCAGCCATCCCTTCTGCAAGAGCTATGTCTGCTCCACCGGCGAGCAATCGGCTGTGCCGCGAATGGTTGGACGGCAACTGCTCAAGGTATATGAGCACCTTGCTTTTGGACCCGAACGCGAGTGGAGTCTGACGGACGACCAGAAAGAACGACTTGGTACCCATCTCGAGACCGAATATGAGACACTCATTGCGCTTCTTGGCGATAATTTCCATTCCGCCGTCATCCGTATGGCGGTCCAAATAGAGCGGATCGCGATGATCCTTACAGCTCTCAGGGGTATGTCCTTTTCCTCCGAATTGGATTCGGAATCCTCCTCTTCGTTCGGTTCCAGGGACTTTAGTTCCGAGCGTTTCCTCTGCTCAGACGCTGACTACGAAATAGCGGAACTCATCGGTAACAAACTCCTCCTCCATATGGCTGCAGCATATCGTCTCATCGATGGTGATTCCCAATCCCTTGTTCCCGATATTAAACCCCTCGATCCCCGCCGACTTATCTTCGACCAACTCAAGTCGGAGTACAAACTCCAGGAACTGATCTCAGAGGCAAAAACGCAAGGTATATCTCGAGCAACAGTCATCCGGTGGAATGATGCCTGGCAAGAACAAGGCCAAGTGAGGAAAATCGAGTATGGTCATTACCGAAAAGTGATTTAATACATGAGACTCTGAGACTCTTTGAGACACTTTTGCGAGTGTAACATGTTGATTCTTAGCATTATACGCGAAGAGTCTCAGAGTCTCACAATCTCACGATCTCACAATCTCATGATTTCTCTTCGTTTGGTTCTCGGGACTTTAGTTCCGAGTAAAAGTACATAGGTCTAACGTAAGACGAAAATAAGACTTAAGTAAGACTTTTTACGGTCCAATCCTAGACCATTGAGCCAACACAAAGCCAACGAAACCCCAATGTAACCCTAAAAAACTATTCAATATGGCACAAGCTTTATATGTAAACGGAGTCGATATAGTACGAGGTGCGCTCGACTCGGAAAAAGAAGGTCAGGCTGCCCGCGCACGGTGGATCAGCCGATGGCGTCCGCAAGGAGAAAAAAGCTACAGTGAAGACGGCCGCAAATTGCATGAAGTTTATCGCATGAATTTCCACGAAGGACCATGGTCCAAAAGTGCGACGAAGAACCGCGAAGTCATCAAAGCGGCGCAACATGCGGCGCATACCATTGAGCGTATCTGCGGCCATCCGGAGGAGTATGATCCGGAATTAGTTGTGGAGGCGGAAGAGTGGGTAGCACGCTATGCCGCTTATCGCGCTACCATCCCCGATGGCTGCAACCGGTACTACCACTTCTACACCTTCGTCTATGTCTCCATCTACCGCGCAATGCGGCAGATGGAGTAAGCGGCGTAGTGGTTATAGCAACCTGTAACGTGTAAGAAGTTTATAAGTGTAAGGAAAATCGCCACAACGGGCGATTTTCTGTGTTTATATTTGCATATCTCAAAAAAAAGCAGTACCTTTGCACGCAAAACAAGATAATTATGCGAGTGGTAGTACAACGATGCAGCTGGGCGGAAGTGCGCATAGATGGCGCAACGGTCGGGAAGATCGAGAAGGGCTTTATGCTGCTGGTCGGCGTGACAGATACGGACACGCAGGCGGAAGCTGATGTGTTAGCGAAGAAGATCGCGCAGCTGCGTGTGTTCGAGGACGAGCAAGGGAAGATGAACCTCGCCATCCGCGATATAGGCGGAGCTATCCTCAGCATATCGCAGTTCACGCTCTATGCCGATTGCCGCAAAGGTAACCGCCCGTCTTTTATCAATGCCGCACGCCCGGAGAAGGCTTCGCCGCTGTATGACTATTTCAATGACCGCCTCCGAACCGAGTACGGCCTCCAAGTCGAAACCGGCCGCTTCGGCGCCGACATGAAGGTGGACTTCATCAACGATGGCCCCGTCACCATCCT
>AUXO012677521.1_pt1 | contig 11615 bp, 12 predicted proteins | sample 768731 | NCBI WGS metagenome assembly AUXO01 (sample SAMN02715735, study PRJNA202380) | gut metagenome | biome: sheep rumen | host: Ovis aries | place: New Zealand: Palmerston North | reverse complement strand
ACTTAAACTTAAACGTAGCTGTACACTACGGTTGCCACTTCTTAAAACCTAGTGATGAATTACAAATCGATAACCCTAAAAATCCTAAAATCTTAGATGAACTTGTAGAAATTACAGGAGCTAAATCAGTACCTTACACAGACAAAATGATGTGTTGTGGAGCAGGTGGAGGATTAAGAGCAAGAGACAAAGAAGTTACCACCTCTTTCACCAAAGAAAAACTCGACAACATGACAGCAGCTAACGTAGATGCTATCATCGATGTATGTCCTTTCTGTCACATGCAATTTGATGTAGGTCAAACAGAAGTTAACGAACAATACGGAACCAACTTTGCAATTCCTGTATTACACTTAGCTCAATTATACGGATTAGCAATGGGATTATCACCAGAAGAATGTACACTTGACAAACAGGTAGTTGATCCAACTGCATTAGTTGAAAAAATGAACACACCTAAAGAAGCACCTGCAGCTGAAGAAGCACCTGCAGCTGAAGAAGCATCTGCAGCAGACTACCAAAAATTAAATATTGATACAGATACTTGTGTAGGTTGTGGATTATGTGTAAATGCATGTCCAGTATCACACCTTGAAATGGTTGATGAAAAAGCAACTGAAACTAAAGAAGACAATTGTGTAAAATGTGGATTATGTGTAGATGCATGTCCTGTAAATGCAATTAACTTAAAAGAATAATTTTATTATTCTTTTTTTTCACTTTCTTTTACAAACTTTCTATTTTTATTATATTATTTAATCAATTATAGTATACTTTATTAATTTTGAAGAATCAATATATCATTATATAAGTTGATTTAGATAATAGAAATATTTATCCTGATAACTATTTATTAAAAGGAGAATTTAATATGCAAAAATTTATTGTAGAATTAATAGGTGTTTTCACTCAAAAAGATTTACCTGAAGATTATGAACAGTTCGTTGAATATAAGGCAACAATTCAAAATAAGGAAATAACAGAAGAGGATAAAATTGCAGTATTAAGAGTTAAAGATACTACCAGTTACCAGATTTTCTTCTTAAACGATTACGAGTCCCTTGAACAACTTGATCAAGAAGTAGATGAAAAGTTAGACGGTAAAATATACAACTTTAATGTTCGTAAAATCTTGGAAGGTCACATAAATGGATAATCAAGAATTAATGGACCCTTTAGAACAAAGATGGGTTGTACTTGATCATCTTCTTCAGGAATTAGGTAAAAAATACGACATTCCAACAGAAGTGACAAAAAACCTTCAATATGCCCGATCATTGACTCATTACTACAATCAGGATCCTACTGAACCTGACAGGGCAAAGGAACTGCCACGTATCGATTCACTGCTTAATGATACTGAACTTAAATTAATGGGTATGGCAGGTATGGAAGGTGAAGACTTTGTATCCGAATGGGAACAAAGGTTACTTGATGCTGCTAAAGGTAAAGAAGTATTTAAACAGGCCAAGATTCAATCAAAATTTATTCCTGGTATGCCGGCAAACTTTGATTTTGTAAGGTTTAACTTTAAAAAACCTATTCATGAAGAACGTTTTATGGAAATCTGTGAATATGAAAATGTAATAATCGAATTTGATGATAATGATTCATCAGTTTTCATATTTGGTGAAGAAGATCATATTAAAGAAGCACTTAAGGAAATGGCTCCTTTTTTCAGTGAACAAATGGTCTGATTTATAATTTATCAATCCCCACCCTATTTTTTTCTAGTTTTTGTTCCTCAACGAGATATATCGTTTATTTTACTACGTTTACATAGTTTTATTAATGTCAAAATAGAAATTATTTATTATATAATTAATTGGAGTATATATAATGAAAATTTTAATGATTACTGATATTCATAGTAATCCGGATAAAATTTATAGTTATTTGGATGAAAATTCTGTTGATGAAATTATAATTACTGGTGATGTAACTGAATTTGGTCCTGAAACTCTTTTTGTTGAGACCTTAAATAAATTTTCACAGTATGCCAATGTTCATGCATTATATGGTAATTGTGATCCAGACAATTCAAGTGAATTAATCGATGAATCTAATGCAATAAATATACATGACAATACTTCAAATATTGGAGATATAAAACTGGTTGGATTTGGTGGTTCAAACATCACACCATTTGACACAACAAATGAATACTCTGATGAATTTTTATATGAAAATTTAAATAAATACTCAGATATTTTATCTTCAGATTCTTTCACAATACTTGTTACACATGCACCACCATTGGATACAAATGCCGACAAAATAGGAAGCGGTGCACATGTCGGAAGTAGTGGAGTAAGAAAAATAATTGAAGAAACACAACCAACACTTAATGTTTGCGGTCACGTTCACGAATCAATAGGACAAGACAAAATAGGAAATACTGTGGTTGTAAACCCTGGTGATGCAAATAGTGGACATGCATGTATAATAGAATTAAGTGATGAAGATATCAAAAATAAAAATGTTAACATAGAACTGATAGAGATTGAGGAATAAATGATGACAAAGTTTAACGTAGAGGATGTTTATATTTTTAATCCAGAACGGGAATGCATGTCTCGTGAAGACCTGAAAGAATTACAATTAAGAAGACTACAAAGCATAGTTAAATATGCATATGAAAATGTTCCATTTTATCAAAACTCATTTGATAAAGCAGGTGTAAAACCAGAAGATATTAAAACATTGGAAGACATACAGTTACTTCCATTCATTACCAAGGACGATTTAAGAAACACTTATCCTTTTGACCTGCAGGCCGCACCAAAAGAGGATTGGGTTGAAGTTCATTCAACCAGTGGAACAACCGGAATACCAACCGTAGCAGCATACACTCAAAAAGATCTTGATATATGGGCAGAATGTACCGCAAGAGGACTTGCAAGTGTTGGTGTTCATAAGAATGATATAGTAAACGTAGCATATGGTTTTGGTTTATTCACAGGAGGACATGGAGCACAATATGGAGCTCAAAAAATAGGAGCACTGGCAGTGCCTATGTCTTCAGGTAACACACAAAGACAAATGAATTTCCTAAAGGACTTCCCTGCAGATTTCCTATGTTGTACCCCATCCTATGCATTATACCTTGCAGAATCCTTTGAAAAAGAAGGTATTGATCCACACTCCATTCCATTAAGAGGTGGATTATATGGTGCTGAAATGTGGACAGAAGAAATCAGAGCTAAACTTGAGAAAAAATTCGGTATATCAGCACAAAACATTTACGGATTGACAGAAGTAATGGGTCCTGGTGTTTCCACTGAATGTCACATAAAAGATGGTATGCACATAGCAGAAGATCATTTCTATCCTGAAATTATCGATCCAAAAACACTTGAAGTTTTACCTGAAGGTAGTGAAGGTGAAATTGTATTTACCACCTTAACAAAAACAGGAATGCCCGTAATCAGATATAGAACAAAAGACATAAGCTCATTATGTTATGATAAATGTGAATGTGGCAGAACAACAGTTCGTATGAGTAGAATTACTGGACGTAGTGACGACATGCTTAAAGTCAAAGGAGTAATTGTATTCCCTAAACAGATTGAAGAAGTAATCATGAAAATGGATGAACTATCTCCAGCATATCAAATAATTGTTTCAAGACCTGATACTCTTGACATGATTGAAGTTCAAGTTGAAATAGACCAATCAACATTTAAGGATTCAATAGTTGATCTGGAAGGATTCAAACGAAAAATATCTAAAAAAATAAAAGAGGCCATAGGTATTGGAGTGAAAGTTACATTGGCAGAACCATATTCATTACCAAGAAGTGAAGGTAAAGCCGTAAGAGTAATTGATCAAAGAGATTTTAGTTAGAGGTGAAAAACATGTCAATTAAACAATTATCCGTATTTTTAGAAAATAAAAAAGGAAGATTATGGAAGGCATTAAACACATTAAAAACCGAAAACATTGATATCAGGGCATTATCTATTGCGGACACATCAGAATTTGGTATCTTAAGAATGATTGTTTCCGAGCCTGACAAAGCAAAGTCATTACTGGAAAAAGAATTTGCAGTAAGTATAGCAGATGTACTTGCAATAGAAGTGGATGATCAACCTGGAGGTTTGGAAGCTGCATTGGGATTGTTAAATGAAAATGATGTTAATGTAGAATATGTTTATGCATTTGTAGAAAAGAAAACATCCAAAGCTTTAGTTGTTTTAAGAACAGATGATAACCAAAAATCATTAAAAATATTGAAAGATAATTCTTTCTCAGTAGTTGAAGATGAAGCATATACCATTTAGGTATATGTCACTATTTTTTTTATTTTATTTTATAGAACTGATTCGGTGCATAATTGTAACCGTATTTTATAGCATTTTGTAGAAAAATGTTGCTTTTTTTACAGGAATCTAAGAGTGTTTCTCCATTGATTAGATTGCTTGTTATTGCTGCAGAGTGTGTGCATCCGGTTCCATGGGTGTTGTTTGATTTGATTAATTTTCCTTGGATTGTATGAACTTCATCGTTTTCCACGAGGATATCGTTTCCGTTAAGATGTCCTCCAGTAATCACAACACTGTTGTCATAACTTAAAAATTTTGCCACCTTTTTCATATCTTCTTCATTGGAGATTTTCATATCCGATAATTTTTCTGCTTCATGTATATTTGGAGTAATCAAATAGGATTTTTCCAGGATATGTTTTTTCAGGTACTTATGAAAATCATCCTTAGTAAGGTCGCTGCCGCTTTCACTAATCATCACAGGATCAACAACAGCCTTAAGATTATATTCCGATATTTTCTTTGACACTAATTTAACGATATCCTTTGAATATAACATTCCGGTTTTAAAAAATTCTATAGGATAAACATCCAAAATCTGATTGATTTCATCTTCAATTACTTTCAGGTCCAGTTCCTGAATATTTATCACACCGAAGGGATTTTGTGCCGTAACACATGTTACAACACAGTTGGCATAAACATTGTGTGCATGAAAAGTTTTGCAGTCGGCAATTATTCCTGCACCTCCTGAAGGATCCAAACCTGCTATACTCATAGAACAATTATCTTTCATTTTTTCTTTGTACATTTAATCTCTCCTTTCCGTGACTGCTTTCAACAACGATATTTAAACTAATTAAATAATCATAACTATTGGTTCCTGTTCCATGTAATAACAATTCACCCAGATCTTCGGGGGTGTTAATGTCAAGTGACAGGTAAAAAGACTCTATGATATTTATGGACATGCCCAGTTGATTAGCTTTGTTTAAATGTTCAAAATAACTCATAGGGCCAAATCTTGTTTCAAAATCATATTGCTCGTTAAAGCACAATAAATTTGTTCCCCCTCCCTTTGATGGACTGATAATGAGATCCTTGTCCATGGATTTTAGGGTAGCAACATGTTCTCTTTTTAATAATGGAATGTCTGATGGCAGTATTAATATGTCTTTCTTTGGATAGTTTATTTTTACTTCATTAACAGCATCGGAAATTGCATTATTTAAAAAGTTGTTTTCATGCTTTTTTTCTTTAACGAAGTTAATTGATAATTCCTTTGCAAAATCTTTCACGTGATAGTCTTTACTAACTAAAACAATTTCTTCAACTTCATTTTCAATAACTTCGACTATGTCTTTTAACATCATCTTCAACAGTTCAACACGTTCGGTTTCACTTAAAAAAGGTGATAAACGGGTTTTTGAATCGTTAAACGAAGAAACAGGAATAATGGCAATTAAATCTTTCATAATATAATATTGTACTGAAAAGTTAAAAAAAGTAATGTAATGGAGGGGTTAATTCATAAAATATTTGTCCAAAGTTGATTGTTTGGATTTGTCAAGTTTATCATGAATGATTTTATCCTGAGTAATGTATTCTTCTCGAATTTTATCATTCATGTAATCCCTGTCTTCACCGGATATCATTTGACAAAGAATGTTCATAGACTTCTTGCGGGGAATGATGAATTTTTTAATTTCCATGGATTTCCATGCTCTGTTGAATTCACTCTCAAGATTGAAAGTGTTTTTAGCGAGTAAATACTTAATATTTTCAATGTTGCTTTTATTGATTGGCTGATAATAGTTGTATAGAGTTTCATCCCTGAAAATCGGGTTTAATCCAACAATGAAAAGTTTTAATTCATAATAAATTTCGCATTTCACTGAATTGTTTATTGAATGGAGATACGCTAATGCCTGAAGAGTATCCATGTACGCCTTATTGTCCCGTTTAATGACACTTATTTCCAGATGTTTCAAAAGAAACAGTAGGGTAACCTCTGTGATATCTCCCTCATTTTCCAATAAGAAATTCTTAAACTCATGATAATAGAAGTTTTTTAAGAAAAGATTATAGAAATCAATTTCTTCATGTTCTTCCATAAATTCAAAACCCTTCTTGGTTACATGATATTTGGTTTTCGGGAAATAGGATGATGGCACATATTCCATGATACGGGATATTAATTCTGACTTATTTCCGGTAACCGTTAGGTTATTGTCTTTTAGAATGTCCTTCAATTGGTTAACCTTTAATTTAATAAGATATGATTCTTTCTCATGTGTGTTGATTTCATTACCAATGTAATTTTCTTTGATAACCAAATTTTTAATGTAATCACTGTTGAATTCATAGTCAATCTTAATTATGCTGTTTGTCAGTTCAATATTTTTGTTGTCATTAAATATTCTTATGAAATCATAAACTCCCACGTTCTTATATGTTTCCACATATTCCATTTTATCGATATCATCAATATTTATTAAAAGGGAATGTTTGTTGGTTTCAAGCTTTTCAAGATTTTTAAGGAGAGTTTCATTGGTATTTTCATTGATTTTAATCTTTTTCAGTTCTTCAAAATCTATATCCTCTTTCACTTCATCCTTTGCAGTGTTGTGGTAGGAAAAATTATTGTGGATGTTTTTTAGAAAGTCCTGAATTTCATCATTATTCTGCTTTAAAATATTTTCAACATCTTTTTGATAGTTATCTGAAATGTTTTCCCGTTCTTTAATACAGCAATGCTTTTCATCATCTTCAGGATAACAATCAGTTAAGTAAAGCACGTTTTTATCATCTTCCGGAAAAACAAGAAATCCACATAGCTTTGAATCGTATATGTTGGAAGTGAAAAAGGTCTCTTCAATACTTGTCTTGTCTGTTCCGAAGATGTTACTGATTGAATTTGAAGGTATGTTTATATTTATGGAACTGATGATAAGATTTTCGTTTATTTTCTTAGCAAATCCGTATTTAACCAACAGATCCATCACAAAGGATGGTGGTAGGTAAATACTTAACTCTTTACCATCTTCAAATATGTTGTTTATTTCATCAAAAAACAATCCTTTTTTCCGGAATTCTGGTAAAATGTAACTAGCAACCAGGGTCAGGTTTGAAACGCTGTTTATCATGGTATATGCAGAAAAACCCACAACTTTCTTCTTAAAAACAATTTCCTTAAAATAAGTGCAATGGTTAACTTTTAACTTGTAATTATCTTCTTTAATTGCATTATAAAGGTATATGTAGTGACTTCTTAAGGTCTCTTCAATATCCACGGCATCCAGCATGGCATCTTCAGAAACAATTCTACCAACATTATCTTCCCTAATAATACAATTGAATTTAACCATCTTAACAACCTAATATTCTTTTTGTATTTTACTACAAATAAATTTTTATGGGGATTATTGTCATATTATTTAAAAAAATTTTTAATTAATTAAAAACATATAACTATATAATAATAAAATTTTATAGAACTCTTTTTTATCATAATTATTATTTAATAAAAAAAAGATACGGGTGAAGAAATGAAAAATTTTAGTGAATGGTTTCATAATATATTAGAGGATGCAGAATTGATTGATGCGAGATATCCAGTTAAAGGAATGAGTGTATGGCTACCAAGAGGATTTAAGATAAGAAAGTATTCCCTTGAATTACTTGAAAAATTACTCGATGTGGAACACGACGAAACATTATTCCCAATGTTAATACCTGAAAGTGAATTGGCAAAGGAAGCAATACATGTAAAAGGTTTTGAAGAAGAAGTTTACTGGGTTACCAGAGGTGGATTAAGAGATTTAAACGAACAATTGGCATTAAGACCTACCAGTGAAACTGCGATGTATCCAATGTTTTCTTTATGGGTACGTTCACACATGGACTTGCCTATTAAAGTATACCAGACAGTAAACACATTCAGGTATGAAACAAAACATACCCGACCTTTAATTAGGGTAAGAGAAATTACAACATTTAATGAATCACATACAGTTCATGCAACTGCAGAAGAAGCAGAACAACAGGTTCAAACAGGTATAAACATTTATAAGAACTTTTTTGATGCTTTAGGAATATCTTATTCCATTAGTAAAAGGCCTGAATGGGACAAGTTCCCTGGCTCAAAATACACAATGGCATTTGATACAATCATGCCTGATGGAAAGACATTACAGATAGGTACAGTACACAACCTTGGAACAACATTTGCAAAAACATTTGACATACAATTCGAAAATGATGAAGGGGAACATGAATACGTACACCAGACTTGTTATGGATTATCTGATCGTGTAATCGCATCATTAATTGCCGCACACGGTGACGAAAAAGGTCTTAAATTACCTCCTGTAGTAGCTCCTGAACAAGTAATAATCGTTCCAATTATTTTCAAAGAAAAAGAGGAAATAGTTCTAAATTTCACAGACAAACTTGAAAGCATATTAAAAGCTGCAGGTATACGTGCAAAACAGGACAAACGTGATATGAGACCTGGTAAAAAATATTATGAATGGGAACAGAGGGGTGTGCCATTAAGAATAGAAGTAGGTCCAAGAGACATAGAAAATGGATCAATAGTTACAATCAGAAGGGATAACGGTAACAAAGAATTCATAGATTATGATGAAAACACAATCGTTGATACAGTTAATTCCATACTTGATGACATTACAAAACAGCTTAAGGAAGCATCCAATAAATTCCAGGAAGAAAAAACATATCATGTAACAACACCTGAACAGATTAAGAAAACCATAAACAAAAAAGGTGGAATCATAACCTGCAACTGGTGTGGAAACACAGAATGTGGTAAACAAATGGAAGAACAGTATGATATTGACATTTTAGGAACACAAGAAGCTGAAGTTGAAGGAAACTGTGTTCACTGTGGAGAAACAGCAAAACACAAAGTTTTAATTTCAAAAACATACTAGTGATACCATGAAAAACAGGGAAAAAAAGAAAATCATGGGTTATGTATGGTTTGTTACAGACATAATCATATTGATTTGTGCAGTCCTGCTGTTAATGGAAGGCGGAACATTTAATGTTGTCGTTGCAATAATAGGAATATTATTGGTCATTGTTGAATTATATCTATACAAAACAGGTAAACTATCTAAAATGATAAAATAAACACTCTTTTTATTTTTTTTATAAACACATTTTTTTTTAAATTATATAAATAATAATAATTAATTATAAACGTGATGATTTATGGATATTGAAACTGACGTGTTGGTAATAGGTGCAGGTCCTTCAGGTTCAATAGCTACAAGAACTATTGCCCAGAACGGTATTGATGTATTGTTAATCGATAAAAAATCTGAAATAGGTACACCTAAGCGTTGTGCTGAAGGAATTCTTAGGTCTACATTGGATGAACTGGGTATTCGGGCAGATAAGAGATGGATTGCCAGGGAAATAAAAGGTATTGAAATTGTTTCCCCAAGCAACAAAAAACTTGTATTGGATGAAGATAACTTTGAATTGCCTGATACCGCATACATACTGGAAAGAAAAATATTTGATAAAACTTTGGTTATGGATGCCATACGCTTTGGGGCAAAGGTGATGATTAAAACAAAGGCCAACAACATTAAACGTGTAAAAGATGGATTTTTGGTTAAGGCAACAAGTCTTGGAAAGGAAATACAAATATTTACAAAAATAATTATTGGAGCCGATGGTCCTGAATCCAAGGTTGGTCGTATGGTAGGTTTAAAATCCAATACTTCACTAAATAATATGGCCTCATGTGCACAGTATGAAATGGTAAATGTTAACATGGATGATATGAATCATGTAAGGGTTCATATAGGATCAGTATGTCCCGGTGGATATGTCTGGATTTTTCCAAAGGGTGATGACATAGCAAATGTTGGATTGGGCATATTAAAATCACATACTGATAAAACAGCAAAACATTTCCTTGATTCATTTATAGAAAGTAATCAAGATGTAGTCAATGCACAGTGTGTGGAAATGAATGTTGGTGGAGATCCTATCGGTGGTTTGATTGAACAACGATATGATGATAATATAATGATTGTTGGTGATGCAGCAGGATTTGTGGATCCTTTGACTGGTGATGGAATCAGAACCGCCATGTTAAGCGGTAAATTTGCTGGAGATGTTGCCGTTAAGTCTATTAAAAATGGGGATTATTCCAAGAAGTTTCTTAAGGAATATTATGATTTAACAGAGGAGCATGTAGGTAAATCATTTAATCGCTTTAATAAGATAAAGGAATTTTTATTGACTTTGGATGATAAAAGTCTTGATAATATTGTTGAAGATATTTTGAAAAGTGATTTGGAAAATATTGATTTAAAATCTCTGTTTAAAATAATTATTAAAGCATCACCTAAATCAATATTCAAGTTAAACAAGTTGTTCTAGAAAAAAAGGGTTGGGAAGGAGAATTATAATTCATTATTTTCTTTTCTATACCTGTAATTGTCAATGGCAGCTTGCAGGGCATCTGCAGCCAAGTTTGAACAGTGCATCTTAATAGGTGGAAGTCCGTCTAATTCTTCTGCAACATCGTTTCTAGTAATGTTGTATGCTTCATCTACAGTCATTCCAACTGCCATTTCAGTAATCATACTGCTGGTGGCTATGGCTGCACCACAACCAAATGTGCTGAATTTAACATCGGTCAGTCTTTCGTTTTCATCCACGTTTATGTATATTGTCATTATATCTCCACAAACCGGATTTCCTACAGTTCCCTCTCCGCTAGCATTTTCAATTATTCCCGTATTTCTAGGGTTCATGTAATGATCTTTTACTTTGTCACTATATTCTTCCATATTATCACCATTAATATCTGTCTAAATCCTCTTCATCCACTTCTTTTTCAAATAAATCTCCGATATATGTGTCTGTCTTATTGTCCCATAGTGGTGAGAGTTTTCTTAAATATGCTACCACTTCATCTATTGATTCAACTATATAATCCACATCTTCTATGTTATTTTCAGGACCAATTGATAGTCTTAAGGATCCGTGTGATAATGCAGGTTTCACTCCTATTGCTGCCAGTACGTGTGAACCTTTCAGGTCATGTGTTGAACAGGCTGAACCGGTTGCTCCGTTTATTCCTTTTTTATCCAGTCTTAGTATTAATGATTCTCCTTCTATTCCTGAGAATCTTAGGTGTACATTGTTTGGTAATCTTTTTTCTAAACTACCGTTAACATAGGAGTCCTTGATTTTTGTGGTTACTTTTTCTATTATGGCATCTCTTATTTCCTGGTTATGTCTCATACGTTCTTCCAGATTATTGTTTGCAAGTTCTGCAGCTTTTCCTAATCCCACTATTCC
>AUXO013727707.1_pt1 | contig 11616 bp, 6 predicted proteins | sample 768731 | NCBI WGS metagenome assembly AUXO01 (sample SAMN02715735, study PRJNA202380) | gut metagenome | biome: sheep rumen | host: Ovis aries | place: New Zealand: Palmerston North | reverse complement strand
ACTTCTCTTACAGCTTTTTGCATATTTTCTGAAAGTTTTGGATTTCTTAAGTTAGTTGTTGCCATTCCGTCTTCATCATATCCACCAACTCTTGATATATAATTGTCTATACTATGTCCAAATTCATGAGCTAAACTTCCAGCTCCTTTAAGTCTTGTCATATTAATTACTTTTTTTGCTGGTTCAAAGTGTGCTACTGCTCCTGTTAGTCCTTTTCCTCTTGCTCCAAATGCAATGCTCATTGCTCCTTGTTGACCTAAACTCTCTGGTGTTATATCTAATGCTGCAGCTAAATCTGTAAATGCATCTTGTGCATAATTTAAAAATTGCTGTCTTTCATTTTGCGTTACCCAATTTCCAAATTCTCCACCTTTGAATCCAAAGTTTTTTAGAATATCATTACCTGTTGCTTTTGTTGCATTTTTATTATTTTCATTCGTTCTTTCTACTTGCTGTATTTGAGGTCTAAATAAATTCTTGCCATTTTCTTTTAAGTAAATACTCAATGCTATTGCATAATTTTCTGCATCTATTTTGTTTGCAAATATTTTTCCAACATATTGTGATTTTAAAGTTCGTGGATTTCTCAAATATATCATATATTTAGTTTCTCCATCTCTATTAGTTGCCTCATGCACAAATGCTCTATTATCTTTAATATTATTCTTAAAATCTAATATGTACTTTTCAGCTTCTGCTTGTGTTTTAAATCCTCCTTTTAATACTCTTTTTTTGAAATTAACAGTATATTCATTATCTGTATTTTGTACTGTATAATCGTGAATTACTTCTTTACCAGTTTTTGTATTAGCTCTAGATGTTGCTAAATCTTTTCTTGCTCCACCTATCTTTTCTCCAAAATCTTGTATATTTGAATTACTTTGTGTGTTTACTTTGACATCTTGATTTTTTTGTGCTATACTATTAGTAATAGAAGCAAATGCTTTATTCGTTTTGGACGTATTGTCTGGGGTTGCATTAGCAACATCATTCGATAAAGATATGCTTCTTTTTTTGTTTTCATAATCTTTGCTATTCATAGAAGTAGATTGAATAGTTAATGTACCTTTTTGATTAGAAACTAAACTAAATGAATAATATGTTTCGTTATCTATTTTTTTAGTAAATCTTAATCCTTCATGTTTATTATTTTTACTATAATAAACACTATCAAAATTACTTATTATTTCTGGGATTTTTTTAACATATTCGTGTATATCTTGATTAGTTATTCTACTCTTATCTTCTTTTAAATGTCGTATTTCTGATTGATTCATGACTATATCATAAGTTTCTTTTTGTAGATAATTTTGCTTATCAGTTGGTAAATTTGAAATACTATTTTTTATTTTATCAGTTTGTTCAATGGATAGTTTTCCAAAATGTAATGCTTTGTTTGCTGTACCATTATTTAGAGCTTCATCAATTAGAGTATCTAGTTGTTCTACACTATTTATAATGATATTTCTAGAGCTTGATAATATAATTCGTGCAGTTTTATTATCATAATCGTTTAGATATATAGTTTTGACATTGTCATTTTTTTGTGATATACTACTATTATTAGAGATTGATTTTTTGGAATTATCCCTTTTTGAGGATACGTTTCCATGGTCAATCTCTTTTATATTATTTTTATTAACAATATTACCTTCAATATCAACTTGTCCTTGTATTGGTTTATTTTCATTAGGTATTGTAGCAACTTCTTTTATAGCATTGTTAATAGCTTCTGCTGTATATCTACCATTTTTGGTTTTCTCAACTGCAACTCTTTTTACTTCTGGTATTTCTTCTGTTGAACCATCATATAATACTGATTCTAATTTGCCATTATCTTCTTCAAGTTCTACATACATATTATCTTCTAGTGTTAAATCATATGTATTTTCTTTAATATCTGACCATGTTTCTCCAATTTGTTCTAGTGTATATGATTTTTTCTTATTAAGTTCTGTTTCAATTTCATTAATATTAGAAATTGCATAAATTGGTTGATCATTGTAGAATGTACTTTCGTTTGGTGTCTTATTTACATTATTTTGGTTATATACCCCTGTTACTTTTTCAATAGCATTATTTATGCTTTCTGATGTAAAAATTTCATTTTGAGGCATTATTGTTTCAGTCTTGACTATATTGTCGTTACTATCATATTGACTAATATTTAAATTGTCTCCATCTTCTTCAATTGCTATGTAACTTTTTATTTTTCCATTATCATAAATAACATTTAAGTTATTTTTGTCTACATCATTGTTCCATATGTTTGCCATTTCATTTTTAGTATAGTCTGATTTTGTCTTAAATAAATCTGTAATGTTTTTTACTTTATTAGGTGTATAACTTGTTTCCTCATTATTTAAATTGCTTTTATTTTTAATCTCGTCATTCTGAGTGGTATTTGATTTCGTTTGAGTATTATATAATTCATCTATTTGTGAATTTGATACATTCTCTTTTATTCTTGTTGCTATATCCATGATATTATTTTGAATTACATAGTTAGCTTTATTAATTGTATTATTAATATCATTAATTTGTTGATTTGATAATTTACTTACTTTAGTATCAAACCCAGATTCTGCTTCCATTAATGTACTGTAATATGAGTTGTCTAAAATAACGCCTGTTGTTCCATCAATTACTTCATACTTATTGGTATTAGAATCCTTTACTATTACAGGATTAATCATTAATTCTGATCTTATATTATTTATTTCTTTTCCCCATGTGGGTGTTATATTTGTTAGTTCGCCATCTTGATTAAAATTAGTAACGTAGAATTGTTCCATTCCATCTGCTGTTTTTATTTTATCTGGATCATAATGTATTGCCATATCATCTTTTACTATTAATTCTTCTGCTGCTTTAACCATTGCATTTGGTTTAGTATTACTTCCACCAAAACCTAGTAAGTTTAATACAATTGTAGACATAGTTGTCATCATTCCTGTTTCTCCTGTACTAGCAAGCCATTCTTTTGAAAAAGGCATAGGTGTTTCTTTACCTAAAATTACATTATCTAGGATATTATCTATATTATCTTCAATAAATTCTTCTGCATTTTCTCCTAAGATTCCAATTGTGTTATAAGCAAATCTTTTTCCGAAGTTACTTGATATATGATTAATTATATTATTTGTAATTTTTTCTTGTATAGAAGATGGATTAGTTCCTCTGGTTAGAATGTTATAGTCAAATATTTTTTCAGTAAAATATGAAACATATCCTTTTGCTAATCCAACAATTGTTGCTTGTCCAATGTTATTTTTATTTTCTTCCAATACTTCTTGTGCAGAACTTCCTCCTACGGTTAGCCCTTGCATTACTGTTCCTTCAATTCCTGTTGCATATCCTAATACAAAATTACCAATAACGTTTGAAACTATATCAGTTACCATTCCAGAACCTCTTACAAATCCATCTTCTACTTGGTTTGTTATATCACTATACAAATTAGCAGATTGATGAACTTGACTTCCATAATCTATCACAGAATTATATGCACTATTAAGAGAGTTAGCAGCATCTTTGTTTCCAAATAATGATGCTCCACCTTCCAAGACTTTAATACCAAGACCAACTGCTGTTGTTCCTAAATTTGTTAATCCTGCTAACGGTTTTAATGCAAATCCAGAAGCAGCATTTGTAAATAAAGTATCTGCGTATTCATATATTGCAGGTAACCCACCTTTTTTAATATTTTCGTTTTTTCTATGTGCTATAATTTTTTTAACCATTTCTCTTGTTGATAGTTCGTTTACATCTGGATCTGTATCTTCTTTTATTTTTTCATATCCAATTTCTATAATTTGTTGAAAAACATTACTAAGGTCATCTTTTGTGATAGTGTCTTTTCCTAATCGTCTTTTTAAAATTTGATCAAAGTATTGGTTTCCTTCTTCTTTAATTCCTTGTAATTCATTATAAACTTCATCTAGATTTGTTTTTGACAAATCAGGATATTTTTCTTGAATTGAATTTTTTACAGATTCCCAATCATATGATTTAAGTTTTTCAATTTCTTCTTTCCTAATTTTTGTTTCTTCTTCTTTCTTTTCTTTTACATATTTTTGTAATTCTGTATTTTCATTAATATTTTTCTTTACTTTGTCAAAAAGATTATTTGATTCATTCTCAGTTATAGTTTCTTCTTGTTCTATGGTTTCTTGTTCCTGCCTAGTATTATTTAATGGTTCTACAGATGTTTCAAAAGTTGTATTTTTTTCTTCCATTTGCTTATCAATAATATTCTCTTGTTCTAAATAATCTTTAGGTGTTGTGAATCCTACTGAATTTCTTAACTCTTTTGCTTTTTGTAATCTTTCTTGATATGAATTTGATTCAATTGATATATTTGTGCTAGTGGAATTTTCAATGTCATTAGAAGTTATCATTCCTATTGAATTTCGCATTAATCTTGCTTTTTCTTTTTTCTTTTTTAATTCTTCGTCATTTAATGTCATTTATTTACTCACCACCTTTATTGATAATTATTAATTTGTTTTATAGTATTTTTAATTTGTGATGCTATATTATTAAACCAATTTCCATTGTCAGTAGCTGATGTTTGACCTGAATATTTTGAGTATTTTGCAGAAAGTTGCAAAAATTCTTCATCTGATATTGCCCCACTTACATATAAGCTATCTAAATAATCACCTAATTGGTTATATGTATCTTCGTCTGGAACTACATATTGTTTTGTAAAGTCGTCATATTCTGCATATCTATTTTTGATAATGTCATCATATGTAGACAGTTTTGAAGTTCTTGAAGATGATGTATTTCCATATTTTTGAGCCAACTGATATTCATATTCAGAATTACTTTTTGATAATTGGTTTTGATATTGTAATTTTTTCATATCTAAATTATGATTATAATCTGCCATTACTTTATTTTCTTGTAAATCTAATTCACTTCTTAATTTTGCTAATGCAACATTATTAGCATGTTCTATTTGTGCTTGTTCTCTCATTTTTGCAAGTTCATATTCTCTTTGTTCTTTAGCTTCTCTTGCAGCTCCCGATAATGTGCCTACTCTAACTCCTAATATTGTACTTGCATTATTATCAACGTACCCTAATTCATCTACCCTTTTCCATGCATTTTCTAATTCTTTTTGTTTTTTATTAAATTCAAATTCTTTCTCTTGAAACTCTCTGTCTTTAGCATCTTTCCAATAATTAAATTGTTGATTATCATAACTCATAACTAATTGAGCTGTATCTGCTAATTGACTTAAATATTGTATTTGCCTATTATATGCTTTTTCTTCATATTGAGGTATTAGTTCTGAAACAATTCTTGCAACTCTTTCTGCAGTTGCAGAACTATTTAGAACTCCACTTCCAGCTAAACTTTGTAATGTGCTATTTGCTGCATATTCTGATGCCATTCTTAATGCATTATCCTGTGTAGGATCATAACCAAAATCACCATTTCGTAATTGTTCGACTTGACTTAACATTGTACTTATAATTCCATTTACAGTATCTGCATAAGCACTTTGATATTGCCCTTGTATAGAATTTAAATTTGCAACTGTTGGCGTTACAATTGTAGTGTTGTAACTAGTCTTTTTTATGCCACTATTATTTGTATTTTGATTTGATTTTCCTAGAGCTTGGTTATAACTATTATATATTTGATTAAAGTCCACAACATTGTTATTCTTTGGTGCGTTATACTGTTGTGGTGTTGGTGCATTATAGCTTTGCTGTGTTTGGTTATTATCTACTTGTAAATCTTGATTTGGTTGTGCTTGAATTTGATTTGTTGAAGCTATTTGAGGTTGAATTTGTATAGGTATAGTTATAGGATTTACTTGGTTATTTTGAGGTTGAACTGTTTGATTTTGCTCAACTGTTGGATTTGTAACATTATTATTCACTTGTTCTATATTTCCTTGCACGTTACTTGTTGCTATTCCTGTTGTTCTTGCAGTATTTAAAAATGTATCTGCCATTTTTATACTCCTTTCATTTTTTATTTGTGCAATATCTATATGTTATAGATTCCATTTAATTTATCTTTCCAATTTTCAATTGTTCCCGTTGTTGAACTTGTAATAGAAAAAGTATTTATTCCAATATTTTTATTTAATTCATTTTTCCAATGATATAATGTATTTTCTACAGTTGGATATAAAGGATAATGACCTTTATTTGCTACATTTAATTGTTTTGACCATTCTTTAAGAGTTGCTGATTCGCTGTCATATGTTCTAAATCTCATCTATTATGTGTCCTATCAATTCGTTCCATACCGTAGATTTTTATATTTCCTGTTCCATAAACTTCAAATACATAACCATTTGCATCTTGCATATTATTTGGAATTAATACACATTGTGTTAGATTAGAACCTTGTTTTAAAATATTTTCTTTAACTAATACTTTTCCATTATCTGTAGTTATTTTTAAATTTACTATTCCTTCTAAATCGTAATTAAACCATAGAGCAGAAAGAGATTTTTTCTTACTTAATACTCCATTTTTAAATTCTTTTGTTTTAATATAAAAAGGAATGTCCTTTTTTACTGTTAATCCTTGCTCATTTATAAATTCATCTTTTCCATATGTTTTTATGTATTCTAGTCCATCTTTTCTTCCACCTGTTATTTCATATATTACTCCATTTGATGTAAGAGCATATATAGGGCTTGGTGTTTGTGAAAAGTTTAAATCTGCATATGAATCACAAATCATTGTATAATATAATTCATCTTCGTCATCTTCTCCTTGTACTTCTTTTGTCCATTTTCTTAATCTTTGATCAAATATTAAGAAAAATTTATAATCTGGAAACCAAAAATATACTTTATCCTCACTTGCTGCAACACTTATGTTTTTAGCTTCATTTATTGTTATTCCATCTATAAATGATTTAATTCCACCTGTTATGCCATTATTTCCTGTTGGTTTTTCTATACTTCTAATAGTAGAACCATCATATTCATAAATAGATCTACCAAAAAGCCAATATAAATATGAGTTATGTACTTTAATTGTTTGTTGATCATAACAACCAATATCATTGTCTAATGATACACATGTATAAGAATCTGATTGCCCTGCAATTACATTTGAACCATAGTATAAATGCATATTCTTTTCACTATAAACAATTAACTTATCATCAAATGATACAAGTCCAGTTATTTTGTTACAGTTTGGCACTCTATCTTCTCTTGAATCTTCAGCTTTAGTCCAATCCATAGGATTTTGTAATGCAGAAAAATATAACATATTTCCTTTACTTGCCATCATTCTATTTTTGTGATAGCACATATGTTCAAATACAATAGGATTATTATCACTATCTGTAGGAAGTGGAACTATTTCTGGTGTATTTATTGCTGATAATGGTAGTTTATGTCTAGTTGGTGTTACGCCATCTCCATATAAAATCATGTATTCATTATTTCCATCTGCATAATAAACATGACAAAATCTATTTCCAGTTATTCCTGTTGCAATTACTGCTCCTGTCATATCTTTTAGTTCTGTTCCTTGAATGTAAAATAAATATTTTACTCCAGCTACTCCAAAATATTTTATTTGTTTTCCTAATAATCCTGGATTTTGTCTCATTGTTCTACCTATTTTAGTCGACAATGCTGGATAAAAGTCTAAACACATATTATACATATCTTGACATTCATCATCTTGAATGTTTTGAGCTGGATATATGTTGTTTATTCCTCCAGCTAAATAATTTATTTGATTGTTGCTTTTTGTATGAATATTTTCTAAATATGTATTTTGCCACATCTTCTATCTCCTCCTTCTTGTTATGTTTCTTTTTAGATCTCTAATAAGAGGATATCTTTGTTGTTGTTCATTTTTATTTTCATTTGCTTTTTGAACTAGATTATTGTATAAAAGAATATATTCGTTTGCCAGTTCAATATCTGGATTATGTCCTGACATTGCTATAATACTCATCACATTATATTTAACTAAATCTATATAGTTATCGTCTATTTCAATATAGTCTTCTCTTTTTGTTACCATTTTAGGTTTTTTCTGATAATATATGTCTATTTTTCTAACATCTTTCGGAACTGGATATATACCAATTGATCCATCTCTACCATCATAATATCCTTCTTCTGTCATACTTTCATCTGGTAAGTATGATCTTAATGTATCAAAATTTCCCCAGTCATATGGATTATTTTCATTTCTTGCTTTTTGACTTTTTGTTACACTATTAACCATATCAATACTACAATCTTCTGGTAATGAATATAATTCTTGATTTGGTCTTGTATTAAATGAATACTTTTCCTGTATTGCTAAATCTTTATATATTTTTTTTAATGTTTCATTAATCCATATATACAAAGTGTCATCTATATATTCATGAGGTAATCTTACTTGTATATCATCTAAGATTTGTCCGACTGATGTTCTACTTACTATAGCCATGATTTTCCTCCCTTCTATTTTGCTCTTATTATGTATTTTGTACCAGTTGTTCCAGTACTCAAATTTGGTAATGTAAATGTTTCTGGATATTCATCTGGTAGATTCTCTGTTATACTTTCGTATAAACTCGTATAATCAGCAACATTTACTGTATCTCCATTACATTCTAAATAAGATTCTGGTATTTCAACAGTAGCTGTTAATATTATTCCTCCAATTGGTGTTATTGCCCCTGTTGTAGCTTGTGCTTCATTCCATAAATCTGGAAACTGTCTTATTTCAATATCTTTTATATATGTATCAGTATTATTTCCAATAAAAATTACTTCACTTGTCTTAAACAATTGTTGTGAATAATAATAATTTCCTTTTGGTACAAATATGTATTTTGCTCCTACTGATATTGCATCATATATTGCTTGCTGTATCTGTAATCTATTATCTGTATATGCATCTCCAATTGTTCCATAGTTTTGCAATGGAACAATACCAAATGTATAGAAAAATAAATCTTTTAGTTCATCTATTTTTAATTCATTAATCATTCTGTTGTTTCCTCCTCTCTAGTTCCTGTTTCTGGATATCCTTGATATCCTATAAATGTTTTTCCAGATGCTACATCTGGTTGCCCTGCTGTAAAGTCTCCTAAGTTTATATTATAGAAGTATTTATTTTTGTAGAATACTCCTATTATATTGTTTATATCTTCGTTTTGAGTTGATGTTGCTAATATTGTTGGCTTATTTCCGTTGCGTAATTGTATTATTGCTCTTATGGTTGCATCATTGTAATTAGAATATAATGCTTTTCCACTTTTTAGACTGCTCCATATAGAAGAACTGTTTAGTATTTCGTATTTATATAAAGGTTCTAACAATGTTTGAGAAGACATGCTTTCTATATTTTCTATATCATATATAGCAATTGAGGCTGAAGAACAATATTGTATTTGGGAAGCTCCTTCTAGAGATAAAACAATTAATTTTTTATTGTCTAATGTTGTCTTACATGATGCTGGATATTTAGTATTAAGCTTAATACTAGTTATAGTATTTGCTACTAATGTATGTTCATCACTAGATTTTTTTTCAAAACTTAATATATCTACGGTATTTGATCCCCCTACTATTTTTAAACCTATATTTCTACCATTTAACATACAATTAACATCTCCACCAAATGCTGTAGGCATTTTATCTTCCATTAGAGCTACCATTCCACTAACTTGTCCAGAACTAGATGATCTAAAATCTTGTATGCCATAAAACATATATTTACCATCTTTTGTCATTTCTGTAGGTGCAAAACTACTACCAATTGTTTTACTTATTGAAGTTGTTATTGGATTTATAATTGAACCACTAATATTTAAATTTAATCTAGTTATCACATATGGATAATATGATAATATTGAACTTGCATCTCCTTTTTTAAAATAATAAAAATCATTAAAACTAACAGTAGATGGAACAAAAGATGCATAGATTTGATCACTTCCTAAACTTGGTCTTGTATATTCAAAGTTATTAAATACATCTGATTCACTACTATACATTTGTCCTATTACTCCATTTTCGTTTAAATGGTATGTATAAAAATGTAAAGTTAATCCAGTAACAATAACTAAGAAGCATTTATTTGCATTTCCACCTAGTCCTGCTGCTCCAAAATATATTTCGGCACTTGAAAGATTTTCTACATTTTGTAATCCCAACTCTGCTAATGAATATCTATATTTTTTATAACTAACATCTTCTGTAGTTGCTCCATGAGAAGCCATATAATAGACTCCGTTTTCGTCCATTGGAAAACTTTCAATTGCAAGATTTGTCTCTTCTGAATCAAGAGAAACTAATCTTACCATATAATTATTAGATTGAGATATTGCAGATGTTATTATATGGTGTATTTGTTGTTGACCATCAGGTGGAACATTTGTAGCCAAATTACTATTAGAAAATTCATATTCTGAATCCGTTGTGCTATAAATTTCTTGAACTTCCATATTTTGAAGTGTTCCAATTATTTTTTGCCCTCTTGCATAAGCTGTTTTCCCGTATAGCAAATCACTTGATGTTGCTGTTGCATCGTCTGTATCAGTTCCATATGTCGGATATTGTATTGATGTTTCAGGAACTAATATCCCTTCAATTTTATTTCCATTTGAATATGCAGTTTTTCCAGCTCTAATATCACTTGCTATAGCTGTGGCATCAGAGGTATCCACATCAACGTGTGTTCCATATATTTTATTACCTTTAACATAAGCTGTTTCTCCTAGTTTTATATCTTCTGCTTTTGCAGTTGCATCTCCTGTATTTACATAGTATGGATCTGGCTCTCCTCCACCTTTTGGGATTTTTCTAATATTTGTTGCCATAGTGTCAAAAGAAGCGTCGCTAGCCGTTGAAACGCCTTGGTCAGTAATAGCGGCTGCAACATTTCTTTTTCCATTACTGACAGATGTAAAAAGCTCTTGTGTTGTATTATTTAGTTTATTTATTGATTGTCCTACATCTTTGAAATTATCGTTTACATCATTTGCTAATAAATTTATTCTACTATCTGTATAGTTTATTAGTGAATTAGATTGTTCCTCTATTTTTTCTGTTACCTTACTATCTAGTGCTTGAACATCAGTTATTTTTGCAAATTCAGAAAAATCTTGATTTGCAACTATCAAATCTGTATAAGCTTTTGCTTTTTCTAAATTTTCTATATCTTGACTATCAATATATTCTTTTTGCAAAGTTTCTTTTGCATTATGATAATTTTGAACATATTTCTCAGTTGCAAATTCATCTGATGGAATCCCACCTAAATGTAGTGCATCGTTTGCAAGATTAGAATCAGTTTTACCACCTGTAGAATTATATCTACTTATTTCTTCACTTGATTTAGCCATTTGTTATCTCCTTTCTATTTAAAAATAAGGGAAACAAAATTAATTGTCTCCCTATATTGTCTATTTTTACCCGTTGCCATCTGTACCTGTAGTTTCTGTAGTTTCTGTAGTGTCTGTAGTTTCTGTATTTGTAGTATTATCTGTATTTGTATTACTTGAAGGTACAACTACAGCTGATTTAATACCTTTAGAACCTACTAGACCTCTCCAATCACAGTAACCTGTGTCAAATCTTGTATATCCATACATATTGTAATCCATTTTTCTTTC
>AUXO011277431.1_pt1 | contig 11617 bp, 6 predicted proteins | sample 768731 | NCBI WGS metagenome assembly AUXO01 (sample SAMN02715735, study PRJNA202380) | gut metagenome | biome: sheep rumen | host: Ovis aries | place: New Zealand: Palmerston North | reverse complement strand
GCCGAAGTCACACATTCCGACGGTCAGGTCACGACGGAACAGGTCGCCCCGATTTCTTTTATATTTGATGAGGGTAGATGATTATGAGCATATTTGACAGAAAACATGCCCTGGAGCCTGTCTCCGCCGGTCATGTTGCCAAAGTGCCGGTCGTTATGCAGCTGGAAGCTCTCGAATGCGGGGCGGCTTCTCTGTGTATGATCCTGGCATTTTACGGCAAATGGCTGCCGCTTGAACAGGTGAGAAAGGACTGCGGTGTCTCAAGAGACGGATCGAATGCCAGAAATATTCTGATCGCAGCAAGGTCTTACGGACTTGAGACGAAAGCTTATCGATTCGAACCCGAATTTTTGAAGGAAAACGGAGTGTTTCCTTGTATTATTCACTGGAATTTTAATCACTTTGTCGTTCTGAACGGATTTAAAAAGAACAGGGCTGTTATAAATGATCCCGCCAGAGGAAAAGTGGAAGTGTCCATGGAGGAATTCGATGAGTCCTTTACCGGTGTGTGTATGCAGTTCTTTCCTACGGAGACCTTTGAGCCGTCCGGAAGCAGAAAGAGCATATGGGGATTCGTTAAGAGGAAACTGCACGGGACATCAGACGCGATCACTTTTTTTGTACTGACCTATATTCTGACATCTATACTGGCAATCATTGCACCTGCATTTACAAGAGTCTTTTATGACTATATGCTGCCAGGCAAGAGGCCTGACTGGACAATACCTTTCCTTGTTATCTACAGTCTGTTCGTTCTGATAGAAGTCATTATGTCTATCCTGCAGACTTTGTTCTCCCTGAGATTGGAAGGCAAATTTGCCATTATGGCAAATTCCGAGTATATGTGGCATGTGCTGAGAATGCCCGTAGAATTCTTTTCACAGAGACTTGCGGGCGACATAGCCATGCGCAAGGAGAGCAACTCTACCATTACGACGACTCTGATCAAGACAATTGCGCCCGGCGTACTGAATATGGTACTGATCGTGCTCTATTTTGTCCTCCTGATGAAGTACAGTGTGGTCCTGACGATAGTCGGCGTTTCCAGTATTCTCATCAACTGGGCTGTTTCGAGATATGTCTCGGAGAAACAGATCAATATTCAGCGTGTACAGATGAGAGATGCCGGAAAACTGCAGTCTACGACCGTATCCGGTATCGAAATGATCGAGACGATCAAGGCGAGCGGAGCTGAGAACGGTTTCTTTCAGAGATGGTCGGGATATCAGGCATCCGTAAATTCACAGGAAATAAATAATATCAAGCTGACGACAACTTTTTCGATTATTTTGTCTGTGGTACAGTCCATCACTGAACTGATCATTACCGGTATTGGTTTTCTGCTTATATTTAAGGGTCAGTTCACTCCCGGTATTTTGGCCTACTTCCGTACCCTTTTAAGCTCGTTCTCTTCGCCTGCGCTGGCTCTGATCGGGGCAGAAGCCACGATCCGTGAGATGCGTACCAATATGGAGCGTATAGAAGACGTTCTGGATTATCCGGCAGATGTTACGGAAGAGCAGATGAGGCTGAAGGATGACTTTGATTACAGGAAGCTTTCCGGCAGGGTGGAGATGAAAAATGTGACTTTCGGATATTCTCCGCTTGCTGAACCGCTTATCAAGAATTTTAATATGACGCTGGAACCCGGCAAAAAAGTGGCATTTGTGGGCAGCTCGGGATGCGGAAAATCCACTCTTGTAAAACTGCTTTCCGGCCTTTATAAGCCGTGGTCGGGAGAAATCCTCTATGACGGTATGCCGATGAGCGAGGTCGATCATAATATGTTCACGGGATCCGTTGCGGTCGTTGATCAGGACATTACGCTTTTTGAGGGAACGATTGCGGACAATATTAAGATGTGGGATACTTCCATCGAAGACTTCGAAATGATTCTTGCGGCCAGAGATGCCAATCTTCATGAGGACATCATGCAGCGTGACGGAGGCTATCGCTATAAGATGCTGGAAAACGGCCGGGATTTTTCAGGCGGTCAGAGACAGCGAATGGAAATAGCGCGCGTTCTGGCTCAGGATCCGACCATTATACTTATGGACGAGGCTACATCCGCATTGGATGCCAGAACAGAATATGAAGTCATGCAGTCTGTTGCTGCCCGGGGCATTACCTGCGTTGTCGTAGCCCACAGGCTTTCCACGATCCGTGATTGTGATGAGATCATCGTTATGGAACGAGGAGCTGTCGTCGAGCGTGGAACGCACAGTGAATTGATGGAGAATCACGGACTTTACGAAGAATTGATCACGAGTGAATAAGGAGCTTATATGAGTTGGTTTGATGAACAGATTCGCCAGAGAGTGCAGAATGATGATGATATTTTTGCTGATTCTTTCGCGCAGATGGCCAATCTGGTAAATGCTGGAAAAAAACTTGAGATCCGATTCCACTCTGATCAGGAACTTGCCGGAGAGGCAATCGGTGAAATACTGAAATTTTATCATGTCCATGCAAAAGAAATCCCGGATAATCTCAAGACTCTGGACGAGGTGCTGGAATATCTTCTCCGCCCTTCTGGTATCATGAGAAGAAATGTGCGCCTCAGAGACAAGTGGTATAAGGATGCGTCCGGAGCTATGCTGGGATCCCTGAAGGACGGACGTATCGTCGCGTTGATCCCGGGAGGAATCCATGGATACTATTATATTGATCCGGATTCAAAGGAGTCTGTTCGGATCAATGCCGGAAATGTGGAGACAATTGATAAGGATGCCATCTGCTTTTACATGTCTTTTCCGCTTCGTGAACTTGGGATCGCGGATCTGGTCTCTTACATGGCTTCACTTCTCCGACCGAGAGACTATGCACTCATGATCGGTCTGATGGCTTTTGTGACACTGGTCGGTCAGATCACGCCGATCCTTACCCGTTATCTGAACGGGACTGTTCTGACTTCCAGGAACACAATGCTCCTGACAGCGACTTTGATCACTGTATTCTGTGCGGGACTATCCGGTACTATTATCAGCCAGGTGCATCTGATAGCGAAGAGCGCCATTGAAAAGAGAATCAGTCTCTCTGTGGAGAGTGCCACGATGATGAGAGTACTTTCACTGGAACCGTCTTTTTTCAAACAATACAGCGCAGGTGAACTCTCGAGCCGTATCAGTGGTATTAATTCCCTGTGTAATACGATTTTTGACGCAATTTTCTCGACTGCGCTGACTGCTGTATTTTCTCTGATGTATATCTTTCAGATCATGCGATATGCAGCACCGCTTCTGGTACCTGCCCTGATCATCACAGGTATATCGCTTATTACGACAGCTATCATTACGCTCAGACAGGTCAAGGTCACGAAAGCCATGATGGAGGAGGGCAGTAAAGAGAGCGGAATTGTCTATCAGCTCATCGGAGGTGTAGCCAAAATCAAAAATGCGGGCGCGGAAAAGAGAGCGTTCGCCAAGTGGGCCAATCAGTATGCCAAAACAGCCAAGTATCAATATGACCCGGAACTTCTTCTGAAACTCAGCCCCACAATTTCTGCGATCATCACGATGGTCGGCACAGTAGTTATGTACTATGTAGCGATCGACGCCGGCATTACCTACGCTGATTATATGGGCTTTTCTTCAGCATACGGAAATGTAGAAGGAGCGTTCAGCGCCCTGATGTCAATGGGACTTGTAGCGGCTCAGATAAAACCACTTCTGGAAATGATCGAACCGGTGCTGAAAGCAGTTCCGGAGATTTCCGAGACTAAGCAGGTCGTTACCGGACTGAGCGGCGGTGTTGAAGTCAATAATGTTTCTTTCCGGTATAGCGAGGGAATGCCGTTGGTATTGGATAACCTTTCCCTGAAGATCCGTCCGGGTCAGTACGTTGCGATCGTCGGGAAGACCGGATGCGGAAAATCGACGTTGATGAGGCTGCTTCTGGGATTTGAGAAGCCGGACCGCGGCGCGATATTCTATGACGGGAAGGATCTGCAGTCCGTGGATGTCAAGTCTCTGAGGACAAAGATCGGTGTTGTCATCCAGAACGGTAAGCTGTTCCAGGGAGATATTTTCTCCAATATTGTCATCGCTGCACCGGGGGCTACTCTTGATGATGCATGGGAAGCAGCGGAGATGGCAGGTCTGGCTGATGATATAGAGAATATGCCGATGGGGATGAACACCATGATTTCCGAAGGCCAGGGCGGAATATCCGGCGGACAGAGGCAGAGGATCCTGATTGCGCGTGCGGTGGCCGCAAAGCCGAAGATCCTGATGCTCGACGAGGCAACAAGTGCGCTCGACAATATTACCCAGAAGATAGTATCTGACTCGCTGGAAAAACTGAAGTGTACACGACTTGTGATCGCGCATCGTCTTTCTACGATTCGGAACTGTGACAGGATCATTGTTCTGGATGGAGGAAAAATCATCGAAGACGGGACTTATGATGAATTGATTGATAAAGGAGGTTTTTTCTCGGAGCTTGTCGAAAGACAGAGGGTAGATATCTAATTGAACCGTGAAAGCTGTAAATGGGGGCGTGTGGCAGGTGACCATGCGCCGCCTGTCATTTAGAGAATACTATATCTTATCGCACAAAAGAAAAGAAGGCCGCTATGAGGGGTTGCGGCCTTCCGGGGATGCCGACAAAAGCCGGCATTGAAAAAGTGAGTGCTACTATCAGCACAATGAAAATATATCATACAAGTTTGAACAATTCATGAACAAATGATAATAAAACCAAAAAATAAAAGCTTATAATGAAGATTATAAAGGAAGGGCATTTCATGGTAGAGGCAAAAGCGGAAGTAATTCTGAAAAAAGGGGAGGGGCGTCTGCTGAAATCGGGAGCAGCGTGGATTTTTGACAATGAGATAGATACGATCAAAGGAAGTTTTGTGAATGGGGATGTCATCTCTGTGCGGGATTTTGACGGGTTTCCGATGGGTAAGGGCGTCATCAATGTGAACTCAAAGATCCGTGTTCGAATGCTGACCAGAGAGGCGGACAGAATAATTGACGAAGCCTTTTTTCGGGAACGCGTCAAAAATGCCTGGGAATATCGTAAGGCGACCGTGGATACTTCGAGCTGCCGGATCGTTTTCGGTGACGCCGATTTTCTGCCCGGGATCACGATTGACAAATACGAGGATGTTCTTGTCATAGAATCTCTTTCTTACGGTATGGATCGTATGAAAATGCTGATTCTGGATGAGCTGGTCCGCGTACTTGCCGATGACGGTGTCAGGATCAGAGGCATTTATGAGAGAAGTGATGCCAGAGAACGCCTGAAAGAAGGAATGGAAAAAACGGCGGGTTTTCTGACAGAACCATTTGACACACAGGTTCCGATAATGGAAAATGGAGTAAGGTATCTTGTCGATGTAGCGGAAGGTCAGAAGACCGGGTTCTTTCTGGACCAGAAATATAACCGGGCAGCTATAGCAAAGCTGTGTAAAGACAGAAAAGTTCTCGACTGTTTTACACACACCGGTTCCTTTGCTCTGAACGCGGCCCTTGCCGGTGCCGAAAGCGTACTGGCGGTCGATGCTTCCGAGAGGGCAGTCGGGCAGGCCGAGAAGAATGCATCCCTGAACGGGTTTACAGCAATCGAAGATCCGGAATCAGGGGCGGATCATCCCTGGATGGAGAATAACTCCGGCACACATCTTCGTTTTATCACAGCGGATCTTCTTGAAATGCTGCCGGAGCTTGAACAAAGGGGCGAAGAATATGATGTCGTGATCCTGGATCCGCCGGCATTTGCAAAATCAAAACAGAATGTCAGGAATGCAGAGAAGGGCTACCGCAAGATCAACCGTGCCGGTATGCGCATCGTGAAAGACGGAGGGTTTCTTGCGACGTGTACCTGCTCGCACTTCATGACACGGGAACTGTTTGAGGAAATGCTGAGAAGAGCCGCCAGAGAAGCTCATGTGCGCCTGCGTCAGATCGAGGCAAGAACGCAGTCTCCGGATCATCCGATTCTGTGGGCAGCAGAGGAAAGCTCCTACCTGAAGTTTTATATTTTCCAGGTAATACGGGATCGGCGCTGATACTGCCGGGAATGATGAACGGTATTTTGAAAGGATGAATTATGACATACGAAGAGGCAAAGAAAAAGCTGAGGGCTTATGGCCAGGAACAGTTGCTGGCATTTTATGATGAACTTGCAGAGGAAGAGCAGGTATCCCTCCTTCAGCAGATCGATGAGACCGATTTTTCCATCGTGCAGGCTCTTGAAAAGGAAAAGGAGGATGCAGCTCCCGGGAAACTTTCTCCTCTGGCGGCTTTGACGATTCCTCAGATTGCTGCAAGGAAAGAGGAATTCAGAAATGCCGGTCTGAGAGCGGTTCGTGAAGGAAAAGTGTGCGCAGTCCTTCTCGCCGGAGGAATGGGGACCAGGCTTGGAAGCTCTGATCCCAAGGGTATGTTCGACATCGGCATTACAAAGCACGTTTACATTTTCCAGCGTCTGATCGAGAACCTTCTGGATGTAGTGCGGGAATCCGGTACGTGGATCCGTCTCTTTATCATGACGAGTGAGATCAATGATGCAAAGACCCGGGAATTTTTCAACGAACATGAGTATTTCGGTTATCGTCCGGATCAAATCGTCTTCTTTAAGCAGGATATGGCCCCGACAGTCAGTTTTGACGGAAAAGTCCTCCTTGAAAGCAAATGCAGAATCTCCACATCGCCCAACGGGAACGGGGGCTGGTTCTCATCTATGATCCGCGCCGGTTTCGGAGATATCATAAAAAAAGAGGGCATCGAATGGCTGAACGTATTTTCCGTGGACAATGTCCTTCAGAGGATCTGCGATCCGGTATTTATCGGAGCAACGATCCTTTCAGGATGTGAATCCGGTTCCAAGGTACTTCGAAAGGTCAGTCCGGATGAGAAGGTGGGCGTCATATGTAAAAAGGACGGACGCACCGCTGTAGTCGAATATACGGAAATGACGGATGAAATGAGAAATTCCGTCGATGCGGACGGCGAGTATCTGTATTATTTCGGAGTCACCCTGAACTATCTCTTCCGGGTCGAAGGACTCATGCGCGCACTTGATCAGGAGCTTACGATTCACATTGCAAGAAAGAAAATTGCCTGCATCGATGAATTCGGAAACGAAATCACGCCTGAGGAGCCGAACGGATGTAAGTTCGAGCTGTTCATATTTGACCTGCTTGGGGCACTTGACGGGTGCCTGCCTTTTGAGGTCGTGAGAGAGTATGAATTTGCTCCGATCAAAAACAGAACAGGGGTCGATTCCGTTGATACCGCGCGGGAGCTTTGTAAAAAGAACGGAATAGAACTGTAAAAAGACTTCCCGGATGCAGGGCAGATACGCAGCGGGAGGTCTTAGTAAGAATCTTGAGGAAAAACAGGAGATATGGAAGAAAGAGAGAGAAAACTTGCCCTTCTGATAGACTCGGACAACGTGTCCGCAAAATACCTGAACGGTATTTTTGATGAACTGGCCCAGTACGGGCTTATCACCTATCGGAGGATTTATGGGGATTTTACTTCCCAGGCCAACGCCAGATGGAGCGAGAGACTGCTTGAGAAATCAATTATTCCGATTCAGCAGTTCTCGAACACGACAGGAAAGAATGCGACAGACTCCGCACTGATCATTGATGCGATGGATCTGCTTTACAATTCCAATGTGGATGGTTTCTGCATCGTATCTTCAGACAGCGACTTTACCAGACTGGCCAGCCGTCTTCGCGAATCCGGCAAAATTGTTGTCGGTATGGGGGAGAAGAAGACACCTGACTCCTTCCGTGCAGCCTGCACGGTCTTTACGGAGCTGGAGAACCTGCTTGAGAATGAGAACGCGACGAGCGGGACAGACAAGGAAGTTATTGAGAAGGATATTATCAATATCATTACTCAGAATGATAATAAAGGCAAACCGACCGGTTCCGGCGAAATCGGAAGCAAGCTTCAGAACAAGTACCCCGATTTCGATATACGGACATTCGGATACAGCCAGTTGTCTAAATTCCTGGAAGACATGGAAGCAATCGAAGTCCTGAAAGAGAACAATGCCATCACGGTCAGACTGAAGGATGAGAAGTCTGAGGAAGATCAGACGATACAGGATATCGTGGACATCGTGAGAAAACGTTCAAAGCCGATCGCTCTGGCAACGCTGGGTCAGGAGATCCGCAGAAAGCACAGGAATTTCAATGTGAAGCTGTACGGTTACAGTCAGTTATATAAGTTCATTGACAGTATTCCGGAACTGACCGTTAAGGGTGATAAGAATGACAGAAAGGTCAGCTATACAGAAAAAAAGAAGAAATAAAAAAGAAGAAAAAAGCTGCCGCGTCAGAGCAGGAGGGCCTGCTTTGCGCGGCAGCTTTTGGCGGATCGCAGACACACGTGCGCAGCTATAGGCGCCCTGGCGCCGCGCACGTCGCGGCAAGAACGCTGAGGCGTTCTTGAATGCGATAAGATAATCATTCCTGCGGTCTGAATTCCAGACTGTCATCGGACATGCTTTCGATAATTGCCAGAGAGCGGACATCGATACCGCGGGCGCGGAGCTCTTTTCCTCCTACCTGGAAGCCTTTCTCAATGACGATGCCGACACCCTCAAGGGTAGCGCCGGCTGTCTGAATAATGTCAATCAGACCTTCCACTGCACAGCCGTTGGCGAGGAAGTCATCGACGATCAGTACGTGGTCGTCCGGTGACAGGAATTTTTTAGAAAGTATGACATCATATGTTTTCTGATGAGTGTAGGATTTTACCTTGGTCGTGTAAAGGCTTCCGTCCAGATTGATGCTCTGTGCCTTTTTTGCAAATACAACGGGAACGTTAAAATACTGAGCTGTAATAGCAGCGATGGCAATTCCGGATGCTTCGATCGTCATGATCTTGGTGACGTTTTTCTCAGCAAATACTCTTTTGAATTCCTTTCCGATCTCATTCATGAACTGAATGTCGATCTGATGGTTGAGGAAATTGTCTACTTTCAAAATGTTGCCTGGTCTTACCTGTCCATCTTTAAGAATTCTCTCTTCGAGTGCCTTCATTCGGTATCCTCCAATTTGAAAACATATGAGATTTGATCTATTGTCGCCGGTTACAAAGATTTTTGTCTATTCTACAACGAGGCTTCAAAAAATACAATAAAAAATGCATCTGTGTTATACTTAATCGAAATAAGAAGCCGGCGGGAGATTATGAGCATGGGAACAGATACGGGAAAACTGAATATCGGCAGCGGGAACGGGACCAAAGACCTGCCTGTCGTCCGGATTTCAGTGAGAACTCTTGTCGAGTTCCTTTTAAGGAGCGGAGACCTGGACAACAGATCGGGCGGGGGATTCGACGCGGAGGCTATGCTTGCGGGAAGCCGTGTCCATCGCAGGCTCCAGAAGGGTATGGCCGGAGATTATCAGGCAGAGATGTCTCTGTATGACGAGTTAGAATGCGGGACCTATATTTTGAGGATCGAAGGCCGCGCGGACGGTGTGTTCACGGATGATGGGGTTCACACATTCGGGAGCAGGGAAAAAGAATCACTTCCTCTGGTCATGGTGGATGAGATCAAAGGTGTTTATATGGAACCAGACAGTATTGACGAACCGGTCCGGGTCCATCTGGCGCAGGCGAAGTGTTACGGCGCGATCCTGCTCCGCCGATATCTGAAAGACGGATGGAATGACCTTGCATGCAGAACGGATGCGATCGGCATCCGCATGACTTATGTGAATCTCGAAGAAGACCGCAAAATAAAACATTTTACGGAAATCTGCCAGGCTTCGGAAATTCTTATCTGGTACGATGAGATCTGCAGGGCCTACCGCAGGTGGGTCGACTGGCAGATCGGATGGAGAAAAGAACGGGATGCATCCATGGGACCGCTCACCTTTCCCTTTCCGTATAGAAAAGGTCAGAAGAATCTTGTATCCTCTGTCTATCTGACCATCAGGGAAGAGAAAGAGCTGTTCCTGATGGCGCCGACCGGCGTCGGGAAAACAATGTCTGTCGTATATCCGTCTGTCCGGGCCATGGAACAGGGATTATCAGGTAAGATTTTCTATCTGACTGCCAGAAACCAGACGCTGACCGTAGGAGCGGAAGCGTTCCGTATTCTGAGGGACAGGGGGCTCAGGATGAAGACGATCGTGCTTACATCCAAGGAGAAGATCTGTCCGATGAATGAACCGTCCTGCAATCCGGATGACTGTCCGTATGCCCGGGGACATTTTGACAGGATCAATGATGCGGTATATGAATTCATAGGAGAAGAAGATTATTTCGACAGGGAGCGGATCAGAAAGCAGGCTGAAAAATGGAAAGTCTGTCCTTTCGAACTGGGACTGGATACATCCGTCTGGTGTGACGCGGTCCTGTGCGATTATAATTATGCGTTCGATCCCAATGCGCGTCTGCGCCGGTTCTTCGGCGAAGGGAACGGAGGGGACTATATCTTTCTTGTCGATGAGGCCCACAATCTTGTGGAAAGGGCAAGAGAGATGTACAGTGCCGAGCTCGTAAAAGAGGATGTACTCGCCGCAAAAAATGCGATCAGGAAAAAAGGACCGAAAGCTGCCCGCCAGCTGGAAAAATTAAATAAACAGCTGCTTGCCATGCGCAGATCGCTGGATCTGACAGAGGCAGAAGAACCGGGAAAATACAATGTCTATGAGAAGATAGAAGCACTCGACGAAAAATTTGTGGGAGAACTGCTGAGAGCATACGGAGAACTTCAGGAGTTCTTCAAAGAGCGAAGACAGAACGGAGGAAGTGCTGAGGAGAGCGGGAAAGGAGAAGAACAGTCTGCAGACGAGTCGGATGTTCTGACCGATTTTTATTTTGGACTTCGGGATTTTGTGAACACATACGAAGCTATGGATGACGATTATGTGATCTGCACCTTCCGGGACGAGGACCGGCATTTTCATATGAAGCTCTTCTGCGTCAATCCGGCAAGGAGACTTCAGGAGATCCTTGATAAAGGACGTTCCGCTGTCTTCTTTTCGGCGACGCTTCTGCCGGTCGGATACTATAAGAGCCTGCTCAGCCGGAGAGAAGATAACTATGCGGTCTATGCGGAGAGTTCTTTTCAGGATGATCAGAAAATTATTCTGGTAGGCAGAGATGTCAGCACCAGGTATCGAAGCCGCAATGAGGGCATGTATCACCGGATCGCCTCTTACATTCATGAGACGGTGATCTCCAGGAAAGGCAACTACATTGCCTTCTTCCCCTCCTATAAGTTCCTTCAGGCAGTCCTGGACATTTACCGTGCGGAATTTGACGAGCCGGATGTAAATTATGTAGCTCAAAGCAGATACATGGGTGAGATGGACAGAGAGATCTTCCTTGAAAATTTTTATGAGGATCCCGCGATGTCCATGGTCGGCTTCTGCGTGATGGGGGGCGGATTTTCTGAGGGAATAGATCTTGTGGGGACCAGGCTTATAGGTGTAATTGTTGTCGGATGCGGCCTGCCACAGGTCTCCCGGGAGACAGAGATCCTCAGAGACTATTATGACAGGCAGGAAAAGAAAGGCTTTTCATACGCATATCTGATCCCGGGAATGAATAAGGTGCTGCAGTCGGCAGGGAGAGTGATCCGAACATCTGAAGACAGAGGCGTGATCGTACTGCTGGATGACAGGTTCCTGACGAGA
>AUXO016529837.1_pt1 | contig 11619 bp, 10 predicted proteins | sample 768731 | NCBI WGS metagenome assembly AUXO01 (sample SAMN02715735, study PRJNA202380) | gut metagenome | biome: sheep rumen | host: Ovis aries | place: New Zealand: Palmerston North | reverse complement strand
TTATTGGAGTCTGTCATTTATGATGCATATGTCCTTTCGCTGGTATGGTCCAGAGCAGGATCCTATTACTTTAGATAAGATCCGTCAGATTGGTGGTATGGAAGGCGTTATCACCGCACTTCATGAAATTCCTGCAGGTGAGGTTTGGCCTGAGGAAAAGGTTTTAGAGCGTAAACATTTTGTTGAAAAGGCAGGCTTAAAGCTGATGGGCATTGAGAGTATCAATGTTCATGAGGATATTAAATATGGTGCTAACACCCGTGACAAATATATTGAGAACTATATCAAATCACTTGAGGCTGTTGGTAAATGCGGTATACATCTTGTCTGTTATAACTTTATGCCTGTTTTTGACTGGACTAGAACTGATCTGGCTCAGCCTCTGGAAGATGGTTCAACAGCTTTGGGCTATAACGGTAAAATATGTGAAGGATTAAGCGCCGAAGAGATGTTTGATTACATCATCAAGAATTCAAATGGCTTTGAGATGCCTGGCTGGGAGCTTAACCGCAGAAGTGAAATTACCGCTGAAATCAAGAAATTCGCTGGTATGACCGCAGATGATCTTCGTGCAAACTTCAAGTATTTCTTAGATGCCATTATGCCAACCTGCGAGAAATACAATATTAAGATGGGAGTTCACCCAGACGATCCTGCCTATGATTTATTCGGTCTGCCTCGTATCTGCAAGTGCGAAGAGGATTTGGTAAAGATTGCAAGAATGAACAGCTCACCATACAATGGATTTACTTTATGTACAGGTTCATTAGGAAGCAATCCTGCCAACGATATTCCTAAGATTATCCGTAACAAGGAAATCAGCTCAAGAATTCACTTTGCTCATGTTCGTAATGTAAAGCATACCGGTGATCACCAGTTCCACGAGAGTTCACATGTTTCACGTGAAGGATCTCTTGATATGTATGAGATTATGAAAGCTCTGGTTGAAGTCGGTTTCAACGGTGTTGTCCGTCCTGATCATGGTCGTGAGATTTGGGGCGAGAAAGCACGTCCTGGCTATGGCCTTTATGACAGAGCTTTGGGGGCAACCTATCTACAGGGGCTAGAAGAGGCAATCCGCAAGGATAAGGGCATGAATTACCCTGACAACATCTATTCAACAGAACAGTCTCTAATCTGGTAATAACAATATGTATGAGCTGCTGCTCTGTCTAAAAAGAGCAGCATTGTCTTGCTGATAAGGATTACTTTTAAACATGAAAGTTACAGAAAAAGGTATTGAACAGGATAAGAGTGCGTTTGAGAAAGCTTCAATTGCACTTCCTTTATATTCTGTGTCAGAGGTTCGTCGTAAAACTTTTGAGCATCCTGTGTGGGTTCACATGGGGGCAGGTAATATTTACCACGCTTTCATTGCCTCGGTGCAGCAGGAGCTTTTGAACAGAAATTTATCTGACAGAGGTATCGTAACTTTATCTATAAGAAGCGGTGAGACCCGTGAAAAAATTGAAAAACCTCATGATAATCTTGTTCTTGGGGTAACACTGCTTCCTGATTCATCTACTAAAATGCAGGTTATTGCTTCAACTGTCTGTGATCTTCTTTTAAACGGTGAAGATAAGGCTGACGAATCCCTTGCTAAAGCGATGTTTTGTGATAAGTCACTGCAGCTGATGTCCTTTACCATTACAGAAAAGGGGTATTCGCTTAAGGGCATAGACGGCTCATTCAATTCTGTAGTTCTTGAGGATTTTAAAAACGGACCTGAGCACGCCAAGCATGGCATGTCTATCACCTGTGCTCTTCTGTATGCCCGCTATCTTGCAGGTAAATATCCTATTTCTCTAGTATCTATGGATAACTGCTCTAACAACGGAACAATTCTGCAGCGTTCTGTGGTAACTGTTGCAGAGAAATGGGTAGAGAATGGCTTCTGTGAGAAAGGCTTTTTAGATTATCTCAGTGATGAAAATACTGTAGCTTTCCCTTGTTCCATGATTGATAAGATCACTCCAAGACCAGATCCTGATATTGAAAAAATGTTAAAGGATTTAGGAGTTGAGGATATGGAGAGCATTAAAACTTCCAAGGGAACCTATATTGCTCCATTTGTAAATGCAGAGAAGCCTCAGTATCTGGTAATTGAAGATCGTTTTCCTAATGGTAGACCTCCTTTAGAGAAAGCAGGAGTTCTCTTTACAACCAAAAAAGGTGTTGAACAGTGTGAACGTATGAAGGTTACCACCTGTCTTAATCCTCTGCATACAGCTTTGGCCGTGTATGGCTGTGTACTTGGTTATAAAAAGATTGCAGATGAAATGGATGACAAGGAGCTTGTAGCTTTAGTCAAAAAACTAGGCTATGACGAGGGACTTAAGGTTGTTGAAGATCCTAAGATTCTAAATCCTGAAACTTTCCTCTCTGAGGTAATAGAGCAGCGTCTAGTAAACCGAGCTCTTCCTGATACACCACAGCGTATTGCAACAGATACTTCGCAGAAGGTTCCTGTTCGTTTTGGTGAAACTTTAAAGAGTTACAGCCGTCTCGGTCTTGATACCTCAAAACTGATTGCTCTTCCTTTAGCAATCGCAGGATGGCTGCGTTATCTTTTAGGTGTTGATGATAACGGTAAAGAGTTTGTGTTATCAGATGATCCACAGCTTGAGACCTTAAGGAAATATCTTGAAGGTGTAACTTTAGGTTCAGATGCTGACATCAGCGTAAAAGTTCGACCAATTCTTTCTAATAAAGTTATTTTCGGAGTTGATCTGTATGAGGCTGGAGTAGGGGAGAAGATAGAGAAGCTCTTCCGTGAAGAAATTTCCTCTGTTGGAGCAGTTCGCAATACTTTAAAGAAATACCTTGGCTAATAATTCTTTATAAAGATCCTTATGTTATCCTAACATGGTTACTCTCTCTTCCTTTAATATAGAGGGGAAGAGAGATTTTTTTTTCGTGAAGCCTATCTTTTTCTTCTCGGCCATTTCTTAAATAGCATGATTAGATCCCATCTAATTTTAACCAGAGTTAATTCTTCCAAAATCAGAGAATGGCAGTCACAGTTTTGTAAGCGTTTTCATTACGAGCTTGTAGTTTTAGTCTTTTCCTTTGATTAATCATTATTTTTTTTAGAACTTATTCAAAAAACTAGTTTTTTTATCAGTTTTTTTTATGTTTTTTGAGAAACAACAGGGAATTTATTAGAAAAAAATAGGATCATAATCAAAAAAAAGACATCAGAAAAAACAACAGTCCCAAAAATTAAACAAGGAGTGAGTGATGCCATACTCAGAAAAGAATCGAGCCAGCGAAACATCGCAACATGTTTCACTAACCAAAAGAATACCATTAAGAGTTCTGTGGTTATGTGAACTTGCATTCTTAATCGTACTGTGGAAATTTGCTACAGATACAGGTTATTTCCTGCCTATCTTCATTATTACTGTAATGGGAATATTTCTATATCAGTACAACAAACTCAAATAAGATTTTCTGTTTCCTTGCTGTATAAGACTTTGTGTATAGGCTATTATACGTATCAATCTTAAGCGGCCTGGGGTAGCTTAAATCTAGTTGAGTGTGTAATGTGCTGATTTTTAAGTGCTTTTCCAAATAAATCTTTGCTTCAACAAAATTACCAAAAACAAATCAAATTTCATTTGATAATTCCACCTTTTTTGTTTAAAATATGCCATTGCCCCTCTAACCGAGGAACCGGTTTCCCACCCGTGTTACTTGGTGCAGACTAAGAAATTAGCCTGTTTGGAAAGAGAGCAGATAAGTATTTATCTGTAAGGTTTTAAAGGAAATTATTCCTTATAAAAAAGGGTTTTTTAATGAAAACTTTCGTTGCAACACCATCAACTATTAAGCGTGATTGGTTAGTTATTGATGCTGAGGGTCAGACTTTAGGTCGCCTAGCTTCTGAGATTGCTATTCGCCTACGCGGTAAGCACAAGCCAGAGTACACTCCATTCCTAGATACCGGTGATTATGTTATCGTAATCAACGCATCTAAGGTTAAGGTTACTGGTAATAAGGCTACTGACAAGATGTATTATCACCACACTGGTTTCCCAGGTGGAATCAAGTCAGAGTCTTTCGAGAAGCTTTTAGCACGTAAGCCAGAAGATATTATCGAGACAGCTGTTCGCGGTATGCTTCCAAAGGGACCATTAGGTCGTGCTATGTTCCGTAAGCTAAAGGTATATGCTGGTGAGTCACATAATCATGCTGCTCAACAGCCTCAGGTTATCAAGTTATAGGAGCACTAGCAAATGGCAGCAAATCAGTATTATGGTACCGGTCGTCGTAAGGACTCAACCGCACGTGTATTCCTAACTCAGGGTACAGGTAAATTAGAGATCAACGGCAAGACTTTAGATCAGTACTTCGGTCGTCCAACTTCTCGTATGGTTGTTTCACAGCCTCTAGAGCTATTAGAGTTAACTGACAAGGTTGATTTATACATCACTGTAAGAGGTGGTGGTATCACTGGTCAGGCTGGTGCAATCCGTCACGGCATTACTCGTGCTTTAATTCAGTACGACGAGTCATTCCGCCCTGCATTACGTAAGGCTGGTTTCGTAACTCGTGATGCACGTTCTGTTGAGCGTAAGAAGGTTGGTCTTCACAAGGCTCGTAAGCGTCCACAGTACTCAAAGCGTTAATACGTTTTCGAATTTCAAAACCTCTGCCTATGCAGAGGTTTTTTGTTCCTGCATATCTTCAAATCCTTTCTTAATACTGCTTTAAACTTTTAAATCATTCCTACAATCTCTTTTCTCTGTTTAGAGCTCTAATTTGTATAGCCTTATCTTTGGATATAAAAAAGGCCCATCCGTAGATGAGCCTTAGGAGAAGAGAACTCTGTTTATACTTTCAGATCGCGAACTTGAAGAACCAGATTATGCATTTCCTGAACAGACTTTGTGACAGATGCCTGAGCTTCCTGAACCTTTGCTGCAAGATTCTGGGCTGATGCTGTAATATCCTGCATATTGGTAGAAATCTCAGCTGTAGCTGTAGTCTGCTGTTCTGCTGCTGTTGCAATCTGAGTAATCTGACTGTTTACGTCAGATACCTGAGCAGATACATTGTTGAGCAAATCTGATACCGCACCTGTTCTTGTTGCCAATGTATTCATGTTTTCTAGGGAAGCTATCATTGATTCATTTGCTGTATTAGCATCATTCTGAATCTGGCCCACCATTTTAATAATTTCCTGTGTTGAAGTACCGGTACGAGAGGCCAGAGAACGAACTTCATCAGCTACAACTGCGAATCCCTTACCAGCCTCACCTGCACGAGCAGCTTCAATAGCAGCATTCAGAGCAAGCAGGTTAGTCTGAGATGCAATGTCCTCAATGGTCTGAACGATAGTTCCAATCTTTTGAGACTGATCTACCAGAGCTTTAATGTGTTCTGCATCAGTACGGCTTCTTTCAACCTGATCATGAATAGCATTAATAGTTGATTCGACCTCGTTAACACCCTGATTTGTGGTCTGATTTGAAGTGTTTGCAGACGCAGCTGCACTTTCACAGTTCTTTGCAATATCACCTGTGGTTGATACCATCTCGTCAGATGCAGCTGCTACGGTTAAAGCTCTGTTCTGAGTGCTTTGGGCACTTTCATTGATTTCTGCTGTAATATTGTTGATGGTATTCATGTTGTTTTCAACATCAACTGCAGCTTGTTTAATAGTTCCGACAAGTCTCTGCCACTTTGAACGCATCGCCTCCAGACGTTTTAATAACACACCGATTTCGTCTGAAGATGTTGTTTTGATTTCGTGAGTTAAATCGCCGGATGCAATTGTATCTGCTCCCTGCATAGCAATTTTCAGCGCATTGATGATAGAGTTTGATAAGGCCAAAGCAATAATCACAGCGATTGCAATTGCGATACAGGCTGTTACCAGAATTACTATAATTGGGGTTGTACTTGCAATTGATTCAACAGACTGTTTTGCTAACTCTATTTGTTTTCCTGAGATTGCATCTGCGGCATGTGTTACTCTGTCAAAATTAGGTGCGAGATATGTATCGTAGATTTTTCTAACCTGATTAAAGTCTTTAGCCTTTAGGTTTGCAATAAAATCACCTGTAGAATGTTCCGTATATATCTTAGAACCTTCTTTAATATCTGCAGTAGCTTGTGGATTTGTTTGCCCTTTTAATGCTCCAGAATATTCCATTAGTTTCTGTGCGGCAGCTTTTAATTGTTCATCATGAACTGCAGGATCATAGGTCTCAGGACTCTTCTGCAAAGCAAAACTTATTCCATCTGCAGCAATCATTGCCTGACTTACTCTATGGGTTCTTGCATGACGAGTACCAAGAATATCATCTACCTGAATAATGACGTTATTTGTAGCAAACAACTGTCTTAAAGAGATGACGGAAATTAAGATTGTAAATATAATTATTGTAGCAAAGCCAAGCAGAAGCTTTGACTTTACACTTAATTTACTTAGCATATTCATAATGATTATCCTAAATTTATTATTTACTTACGACCTTACGAGCGAGGTCGTAAGAATCAATACCACTTCATAGATAATTATGTGTGAAAATCAGAATAATGCCTTAAATTTCATATTATTTTTTGTGATTTGTTACAAAAGTCATATAAAAAATGAGAGTTGCTCCAAAAATTAGAAATGAAAAAACTGCTTATAAATGGTGATTGTGACCTGTTATTAAGTTTAATCCTATACATTAACTGGTTATATACTAAACTTACTGTTTAGAGGCTTTAATTTTTGTTTCTGAGGCAAGACTGCTATGTTGTCTAGATTTATAAGGTATCTGGTTGTTTCTGTTTTATTATGTTGCTTTTCTGTTCATGCCGAAGACTCTGTGAGAAAACTTAAGGTTTCACTGCTACTTGAACATGAGGCTTTCCTTGTATGGTATGGAATTGAAAAAGGCTGGGATAAGGAATTAGGGCTTGATATCAGTCTTAATATAAAGGATGTATCAGGAATTGACCTTTTAAATGATAAGCACGTTAATAAAGGCTCGTGGCATATTGCTGGTGTAGGGTGTGTTCCTGCAATTATTGGTGGCAAAGGTTTGGATTTCACTTATATAGGGATAGGTAATAATGAGTCAACCTCAACTGAAATTATGGTGCGACCTGATAGTAAGTTACTGATGGTCAAAGGCGCAAATCCTGATTATCCAGAGGTTTACGGTTCAAAGGAGACCATAAAAGACTCAACTATTTTTATACGTAAGATGACATCTGCAGCATATGTACTTTCAAACTGGCTAGAGCTTTTTGGTCTCTCTTATGCTGATGTTAAGGTTGTGGATGGAAATATTTCAGATTTTATAAAATATATGAAGGCAGGTAATGGCGATGCAATGATTTTGTGGTCACCTTCCACTTTTGATGCTCAGGCAAATGGATTTAAGTCAGTTGCCTCAGCGGATCAGGTTGATGCTGTAGTTCCTATATTCTTCATTGCAGATTCAGAGTTTGCTAACAAGAATGCCCAGACTATGGCAAGATTCCTGCTAATGTATGATAGAGCTGTTAAAATTCAGAAAACGGATCCAAAATCACTGGTTCCCTATTACAGGAACTTCCTGAAACTTTATTCTGGTAAGGACTATTCTGATGAGTTCTGTCTTTATGATCTAAAATCTCATCCTGTTTATTCCATTGATGAGCAACTTAAACTTTTCAACAGCGAAAATAATAATCTGAGTGCCGTTGAAAAGATGGAAAGACATCTTATTAGCAGAATTGAAATGATCTCTATGCATCCTGATGTAGAGTATGATTCTTCACAGTATAAGCATAATCCATCAGATCTGTTCTTGAGGATTGCCAAAAGACTTTCTGAAGAGGACAAATAGTCGGTTAGCGCAGATTGGTCAGGCTTTGTGTCCTCCAATCTGCATGTTTCTTTCAATGGCAGTTGCGCCCTGCTCAAAATTGTTTCCTTTCAGTATTGCATTTTTTCCATATTTCTCTTTAATCTTCATCATTGCCTTCTGGGCTTTGATTTCTTTTTCTTCTTTTTCTCTGTTAATCTCCTGTTTTTCTTCCTGTGGTGCAGGATCAATCAGCGCAAAGAGATCGGTCTGATAAGGCTCAGTAGGTTTTGTGTTAAGTTCTTCAAGCTTGGCTGTGTCTAAGAGTTCAATGGCACAGACTCTGAGTCTTCTGACGTTGTAGAATGGAACGGTAATTCTTGAGTAAAGCTCTAAAACCGCATGATTTACAACTGAAAATGATACAGTTGGGAAGGGCAGAGTTACAGTTCCATGGGCTGGCTTGGGAATAAGCCTGCCGTACTGATCTGTGTAGAAGTTGTTGTTCTGCTGAGAATTTGTACGGTTAGGATGGTTGTTCTTATCATAGCCTACATCAATAACTATTTTTGAGCAGACCAGTCCTTCCTTCATCAGATCAAGACATAGCTGCTCGGTCATTTCCTGAATTACAACCTTTCCTTCCGCATTGGTGTAAGAACGAGGTAATACCTGTCCCTGGCTCATGCTTTTTCTTCTGCGGACAATTTTTTTGATGTCTGGAATTGTCGCTGTTTCATATCCCCATGCATGATCAATAAGAAATTCTGCTCTGACACCAAATACTCTAAAGAGCAGATCTTCATTTTCAAGGGAGCAGCGGGCAAGATCTCCCATAGTATAGATACCTATTGCCTCAAGTCTTTTTTCTATTCCAGGGCCAATACTCCAGAAATCTGACAAAGGAGTATGGTTCCACATAGTTCTTCTGTATGTATCTTCATTTAAGGAGGCCATACGAACTCCGAATTCATTGGGAGTTGCCTTTTTAGCAACGACGTCCATGGCTATCTTTGCTAGAAACATATTGGTGCCGATGCCTGCGGTTGCAGTAAGTCCTGTCTGAGAATAAACCTCTCTTAAGATCTTAATGCACAGTTCCTCTGGGGAACACTGATAGGCATGAAGATAGGTTGAGACCTCCATGAAGACTTCATCAATTGAATAGACATCAATATCATCAGGGGCTATAAAGCTACAGTAGATATCATAAATCCTGGTTGAGTATTCCATGTAGCGCTGCATTCTTGGAGTGGCAATAATGTAGTCCACCGCAAGGGCAGGATTTTCTTCAAGCTCATTCTGATAAATAGATTTGCCTTCAAAGTTCTGAAGCTTGTTATCAGTAAGTCTTTTTCTGTTTATCTCATCTATTTTCTGAATTACTTCAAACAGACGAGGTCTTCCTGGTATCCCCAAAGCCTTAAGAGATGGTGAGACAGCAAGACAGATGGTTCCTTTTGATCTGGAGGCATCCGCTACCACAAGATTAACTGTTATAGGATCAAGCTTTCTGTCTACGCATTCGACAGATGCATAGAATGACTTTAGGTCTATGGCTATATATACTGGTGAGAGCTTTTTTTCTGCTGACATATACCTTAACACCTTCCTATGGTTATTTTTACCACACTTTCAAATCGGATGTCTTTGGTGTCAGTAAAGCTGAAAATACGATTGGTTTCATCGATTCGTCTTAGATGTCCTGTTACATTCAGATACTCTCCACCTGCTTTTTCTCTGTCTGGTCTGAAGATGCGCAATGTTACTTCTGGGTTTTGATCAATGATGTTTTTAAGAATTGCAATCTTTTCGTTGATTTCCTGATATTGTAAGGAGTTCTCATCAAAATCAGGTGCTTCATCTGTAACTCTGTCTACTTCATCTATTGCATCAGAGTAGCCTGTCAGAGCATCAAAAGGCATGAACTGGCTGGCCCGCTGTTCAGCAGTTGCTTTAACATATTTTGAGGCAGGTCTTTGAAGATGGATTATATCTCCATACTTTAAAAGTGTCTGTTCGATGTCAAATCCGGTCATAGATAATCACGAAGTAAAAGAATTCTTGAAATAGATAACACTAATAATAATTATATATGAGTTTAAAAAAAATATATACTTTTTTTTTAAATATTAAAAAATTGTGCAGATAGGCACCCGTCTTAAGACATGTAAATCGATCACCTAATGTTGTGATGCTTAGATCATCTAACTAACTAATTGTATATAGCTAGTAAGCCAGCCCAGATGTTCAATAAAAGCTATGACAGAAATGAGATGTTTCTAAAAGGCTAGCTGAAGCTAAAGACAAATTTGAAGATTTAAGAATGATGGCATTCTTAAGGAATCTGTTGGAAATAGCTTTGGAATGCTATTTAATTTTTTTTGTTGGCTCAGAGTACAGAGTTAGCCAGAAGATTTAAACTTGGCAGAAAATCTCGATATAATGTAAGAAGTAAGACATCAGAGGAGTATTTTATATGCAAAGATTATCCAGCTTAAAACCATTTTTATTTAATGCTTATTATAGTTGGCTCCTTGATAATGATATAACTCCACATCTTCTGATTGATGCCACTATCCCAAAGGTTAAGGTTCCAATGGATTACGTTAAGAATGGCAATATAATCCTTTCTCTTGCTCCAACTGCTATTGGTGATTTCCAGACTCTTCCGCGCGGTATTTCTTTTAAAGCTAGATTTAAAGGAGTAGCAGAGGACATCTTTGTCCCATATATTGCCATGGAACAGCTGATTGCTCTTGAAACAGGCTCAGCTCTACCAATTGGAAAAGCTTTGGAACAGCTTGATCTGTCTCCTGAACCTGAGGATGATGATATCTATCCTGATGAGGGGCTGGATTCAGAAGGTCCTGACTTTGAACTTGATGAGAGTGAGGATACACAGCAGTCTTTAGAGAACAATGCTGATGAGCATAAGTCTGAAAGATCTGAGAACAATAACAGTTCAGATACCTCTAAAGAACCTGGTTTCAGTTTTGTGGATGAATAGTGATTGTTCCATACAGATAGTGGATATGATTTTGTAACTTAATGTTTTTCATTTTTTTTATAGAAATTCTCTAAGTTACAATCCTTATTTTAAGTTGTTTTTATCTGGGATTATTTTTAATATTTTTGTGGAACTACATTATGGATGTAGCGGAAAAATACTATGAAAATGTGATGTAAATTACAACTTTTTACAAAACTATCAATATAATCAAAAGTAGTTACATCTTTTTAGAAAATCTGTATTATACTAAAGTCAAAGGTTAAACGTAAGGAAGCTGTTTTGTAAAATTAAACCTCAGTTTCCATCAAAAAGATTCAATTTTACAGAGGTAACGATTATGTCAGTAGCACCAATTTCAACTTCTAGTGTAAATGCAATCAAGGGTACCGAGTACGAAGGCATGTCCATACAGATGATGGCTGCTATGGTTATGTTAGAGGTTGGCGCCACCAAGAAGAAAGAAGCAGAAATGAAGATTTCTGATATGAAAGCTCAGAATGACAGAGCAAAGAAACTGAATAATCTTCTTGATAGAATGAATTCAGAGCTTGGACAGTACACCAAGGATGAAGATAAAGACAAGAAAGGCAGAGCTGCTATTCTAAGCAAGTATGCAGGAGAAGCAAAAGCTTTAGGTGTTGATACTAGCAACTGGTCAGGAGATAAATCATCAGAGCAGATCCGTGCTATTTCTTCAACCATTCAGCATATGGCAGAGAACTGCAACTCCGACAACCAGACTCAGATGGTTAAGCTTCAGGACTTCATGGGCCAGTACAACAGCTTCGTAAGCGGTGCAAGTGATCAGATTAAGAA
>AUXO015871024.1_pt1 | contig 11620 bp, 11 predicted proteins | sample 768731 | NCBI WGS metagenome assembly AUXO01 (sample SAMN02715735, study PRJNA202380) | gut metagenome | biome: sheep rumen | host: Ovis aries | place: New Zealand: Palmerston North | reverse complement strand
TATTTACCTGAACAATTATCTGAAGATGATGTTAGAAAAGAAATAGATAAAGTATTTGATAAATTAAAACCATCTTCAATGAAAGACATGGGTAACATAATGAAAGAATTAGGACCTATTCTAAAAGGTAAAGCTGATATGAAATTAGTTAATTCAATTGTAAAGGAAAAATTAGGAGTTTAACTCCTTTTTTTTATGCTATAATATTTCTATGAAAAAAATAATAGTTTTTACAATTTTATTATTTCCATTTATATTAAAAGCATCTACTATTAATAAAATGTATATTGATTCTGAAATAGATATATCAGGTAATTTAATAGTTAAAGAAATTATTGATACTGATGGAGGTGAAGAACCAATAAATATCTATTATAAAAATGAAATAGATGATATTTATAAAGGAACAACAGTTTTATTAAGAAATGTTGGTGTTTTAGATTCAATAGATAGTTTAAATGAGTTTTATTATAGAGATTTTTTTAGTAAACATGTTAAAACAATAAATGATTATGAAGAAAAAGATGATGGTAAATATTTATATTTATATTTTAAAGAAAAGAATGTTTATTATGTAGAATATATTATATTAAATTTATGTGTTAAACATAATGATGCATCTGAATTATATTATAGATATTTATATAATTTTAATCATGATATAGATGAATGTAGTATTACTTTAAGATTACCTCAAAAATCTGAATTATTTGATGTATATGTTCATAGCGATTCTAGAGTAAAAGTAACAAAAGATTTAGAAAAGAGTGCTATTAATCTTAATATAAAAAAATATAAAAAAGATAGTTATTTAGATGTTAGATTATTATTTGATAGAGATATATTTAGTATTAATATTAATTCTAATAAAGAGATAGATGATAATATATTAGATATTATTAAAAAAGAAGAATTTAATAGTAAATATATATTATATATATTGATAGTACTCTTTATATTATGTTTAATCTCAATTATATTTAGTCATTTTAATATAGATATAATTAATTATAATATTAGTAATTCTAAAATAGATAAAGATATTAAATTATTAGTATTAAGTGATATACATGATAGAAATATATATAAAAGATTAGAAAAGATAATTAATTTAGAAAAACCTGATTATGTAATTATAAGTGGAGATGCTATTAACGGAAGATATTTAAATAAAAGAATTGCTAATAAGAGAATGAATGCTTTTATTAAATTTTGCTCTAAAATAAAAGATTTTAATGTTTATTATACATATGGTAATCATGAAACATATATTTCTAATGAACAAAGTAAATACTTTAAAAAAGAATTACAAGAATTAAAAATAAACATTTTAAACAATAAAACAAAATACATAAGTGACAATATTAAATTATGTGGATTATTTCATGAAAAAGAATACTATAATAGAAAGAAATATAAGATAACAAAAGAATATTTAAAAGACAAAATAGGTAATATTGATCATAAAAATTATAATATTATAGTTTGTCATAATCCTTTAGTATCAGAACAAATAGAAAAGTATAAATTTGATATGATGATTAGTGGTCATATTCATGGTGGTGTTATAAGAATACCTATGGGATTATTATCACCTGAATATAAATTCTTTCCTAAATATTCAAATGGATTATATGAAATTAATAATATGAAATTATTAGTTTCTAGAGGACTTGGTTATTGTAAAACATTACCTATTAGAGTTAATAATCCTGGTCATATTATGATTATTAATTTATCTAAAGAAGATTAACAGTTCTATTGTAGAACTGTTTTCTATTGGTTTAAAAATATACTAATGCGTGATATAATATTTTAAGGAGGGTATATGAAATATAGAATATATAAGTTTATAAGAGTTATTTGTAGATTCCTTGTAAAATTCTTATATCTTGCTGAATTTCAAGGAAGAGAAAATATACCTTCTAAAGGGAATGTTATTCTAGCAGGAAATCATACTAATTATAGAGATGCTCTTATTATGATAGCTGGTCCTGGTAGAATAGTACATATGCTTGCTAAAAAAGAAATATTTAGTTCAAAATTTAAGAATTTCTTTTTTAGAAGTATGGGATGTATCCCAGTAGATAGAAAAATACATGATAAAAATGCTAAAAGCGAAGCATTAGATTATTTAAATAACGGAGAAATGATAGGTATATTTCCAGAAGGAACAACAAATAATAAAGATGAGTTATTACCATTTAAATATGGAGCTGTATCATTTGCAAAGAAAACTAATTCTTATATAGTTCCTTTTGCTATAACAGGAAAGTATAAATTATTTAAAAAATCTATTAAAATTACATATGGAAAACCATATAAAACTAAGAATGATAATTTAGATATAGAAAATGATATATTAAGAAATAAAATAATAGAATTGAAAGGAAATAAATTATGATATTTACAAGAAAGATTAGAAAAGCATTTTTTAAAAGCAAAGATACTGTAAGAAAACATTTAACTTATCCAGATGTATCTATGTATGAAATGGTAAGGAGATGCGCTCATAAATATCCGGAATTAATAGCATATTCTTATTATGGAAATAGTGTAACTTATAAAAGTTATATTAAGAAGATTGATACATGTGCTTTAGCATTTGCTAGACTTGGTGTTAAAAAAGGTGATGTTGTTTCTATTGTTATGCCAAACACTCCAGAAGCAATTATATCTTTTTATGCATTAAATAAAATAGGTGCTGTTATTAATATGATTCATCCACTTTCAAGTGAAGAAGAATTAAAATATGCTATGGAATTAACAGAAACTAAGTATGCTTTAGTAGCAGATATTTGTTATAAGAAAGTTAAAAATATTAAAGATAGTTTAAAACTTAAAAAAATTATTTATTCACCAGTTAGTGAATCAATGGATCCAGTTACTAAGATTGGATATAAATTAAAAACTATTGGAAAGATAGATAGTTCTTTAACTGATGATACAGTTCCATTCTATAGATTCTTTAATAGAAGTAAATTCTATGAAAAGAGTATTAAAGATACTGGTAAAGGTAGTGATACAGCTGTTATGTTACATAGTGGTGGTACTACTGGAAAACCTAAATGTGTTGTTTTAACAAATAAAAATTTTAATGCAGTAGCATTAGGATTACTTGAAACAACTCAAGATATGGGCCCAGGAGTATCTACTTTATCAATTATGCCTATATTCCATGGTTTTGGTTTAGCTTGTACATTTCATGCTGTTAATATAACTGGTGGAGAAGCTATTATTTTACCAACAGTAAGTCCTAAAGAATTTGACCAAACTATTTTAAAATATAAACCTAATACAATAGGATGTGTTCCTAGTTTATTAGAAGGACTTCCTAATAGTAAGAAACTAGTAGATGCAGATTTATCATTCTTAAAATGTATTATTTGTGGTGGAGATGCTATATCAGATAAATTATGTTTAAAATTAAATGAATTTTTATATGATCATGGTAGTCCAGCTAAAGTAAGAGCAGCTTTTGGTATGACAGAATGTACAGCTGGAGTAACTATGGTACCAAAAGATAAATATAAAGTTGGAAGTATAGGTTATCCAATACCTGATACAGAAGTTAAAATTATAGACCCAGAAACTCATAAAGAATGTAAACCTAATGAAGTAGGAGAACTATGTTTTAGTGGACCTAGTGTTATGAGCGGTTATTTTAAAGATGAAGAAGAAACAAATAATGTATTAAAGAAACATAAAGATGGAAAAATATGGATGCATAGTGGAGACTTAGGATATAAAGATGAAGAAGATTGTATATTCTATAAAGCTAGATTAAAAAGAATGATTGTTACTAGTGGATATAATGTATTTCCAGGACAAATAGAACAAATTATTTTAGAACATCCATATGTTAAATCATGTGCAGTAGTAGGAGTTCCTCATCCATATAAAAAAGAAGTAGTAAAAGCATATATTGTTTTAAAAGATGGATTAGTTTTAAATAGTGAAATAAAGAAAAGTATTAAAGCTCATTGTGAAAAGAATATAGCTGGATATGCTCTCCCATATGCATATGGATATAGAAAAGAACTACCTATGACTAAAATAGGAAAAGTTGCTTATAAAGAATTAATAAATGATAAGGATGAAGAAAATGAAGATTAAATATATACCATATTATCTTTTAAAACCATTTGTAACTCTATATTATTTTATTAAATTTAAACCAACAATTATTGGAAAAGAAAATATACCTAAAAAAGGTCCAATTATATTATGTGGTAATCATAAACATATTCATGATCAATATAATGTTATGACTGTAACTCATAGAGTTGTTCATTATATGGCAAAAGATGAATATTTTAAAGGTAAAAATGCTTGGTATTATAAAATAGCACAATGTATTCCAGTAGATAGAACTATACATGATGAATACGCTAAAACAGAAGCATTAAAAGTTTTGCAAAGTGGAGAAGCATTAGGAATATTTCCAGAAGGAACAAGAAATAAAACATTTGGTACTAAAAATGAAGTAGATTTATTACCATTTAAATATGGAGCAGTATCTTTAGCAAAGAAAACTAATGCTTTAATAGTACCTTTTGGTATAAGTGGAGAATATACTGGTAGAAAAGGAAAATTAACTACTAGAATAGGAAAACCATTTAGTGTACAAGATATGGATTTAGATACTGCTAATAAGGTTTTAAGAGAAAAAATATTAAAATTAATGAAAAATGAATAAAAATAGTTTATAATAAGAACACGTAAAGAGGTGAAACTCTATGAAATTTATTTTAACAGCGGGTGGTACTGGTGGACACATTTATCCAGCTTTATCTGTACTTGAAGAAATAAAGAAAGATAAATCAAATGAATATCTTTTTATTGGTACAAAAGATAGAATGGAAAGTGATTTAATTCCAGGTATGGGTATTCCATATGAAGGAATTAAAATATATGGTTTATCTAAAACAAGTATTGGAAAGAATATTAAGAATGTTAAATGTATTGTTGATGCATATAAACAATGCTTAAAAATTATGGATGAATTTAAACCAGATGCAGTTATAGCTTTTGGAGGTTATGTAACTTTACCTGTTTGTTTAGCTGCTAAAAAAAGAGGGGTTAAAGTTTTTCTTCATGAACAAAATATGTTACCTGGAAAAACAAATAAGTTCTTAGCAGGAAAAGTAGATGCAGTATTTACTTCTTTTAAAGATAGTAAATCTAAATTAAAATGCAAAAAAGTAATACATACAGGAAATCCTGTTAGTCAAAGAGCTATTGAAACAAAACCATATAATAAAACAGATTTAGGATTTTCAAAAAATAAAAAATTAATAATAATAGTAATGGGATCTTTAGGAAGTACAAGTGTTAATGAAAGATTACTTGATTTTCTTAGGACTTATGAAAGAGATGATGCTGAAATACTATTTATTACAGGTAAAAAGAGTTATGCAACTCTAAGTAATAATTTAATAGTACCTAAGAGTACTAAAATAGTAGCATTTTTTGATAACCTACCAAGTTTAATGAAAAGTGCAGACTTAATTATTTCAAGAGCAGGAGCATCTACAATAGCTGAAATAATAGCAACTAAAACGCCATCAATTTTAATACCAAGTCCATATGTTGCTAATAATCATCAATTTTATAATGCAATGGATCTAGTAAATAAAAATTTAAGTGTTTTATTAGAAGAAAAAGATTTGAATAAAAACTCATTAATACAAGCAATAGATGAAGTATTTGATAATAAAAAATTAACTAAAATGAAAGAAAATTTATCTAAAATAAAGGATGTTAGTTCAAGCACTTTAATAATGGATGAAATATATAAGGAATTAAAAGGGAAAAATGACAAAGAAAGTAAGAAAGAAAAAAATTAATTTTCTAAAAGTATTTATTTTTATTCTTATATTAGTAATATTATTCTTCGTAGTTAAATATTTACTTGGTGTTAAAACTAAAAATATAATTGTATTAAATAATAATTATTATACAGATGAAGAAATAATAGAGGCTGCTAATATAGAAAAATATCCTGAATTTATTTTATTAAATAGAAATAGAGTAAGAAATAAAATTAAAAAATTAGATTTAGTAGAAGAAGCTAAAATAACTAAGAAAAAAGGATATGTATTAGAAATAGATGTTAAAGAAAAGAAAATATTGTATTTAAAAAGAAGTACTAATGAATACATATTATCTGATAAAACAAGTATTAGTTTAGAAAATATACATGGAGTACCAACACTTATAAATTTCTTAGAAGAAGATACTGAAAATAAATTTATAGAAAACTTTTCAAACTTAGATTCAAAAATAATATCTTTAATAAGTGAAATAGAATATAGTAAAACAAACTATGATAGTGAAAGATTCTTGTTATATATGAATGATGGTAACGAAGTATATACAACAATATCTAAGTTAGATAAATTAAATAAATATGAATCAATAGTTGCTAAATTAAATGGTAAAAGAGGTATTTTATATTTAGATAGTGGTAACTATTTAGAAGTAAAAGAATAGTGTAAAATAGTGATTATTTTACACTTTTTATTTTTTAATTATTGACTATAAAAAATAACAATGCTAAAATTAACGTATAAGGTAGAGGTAATACCTCACAGAAAGGAAAGGGAAATTTATTATTATGAAAAAGAAAGGATTTACATTAGTCGAATTACTAGCTGTTATCGCTATCTTAGCAATCTTAGTAATTATCGCTTTACCAAACGTATTAGGTATGTTCAACACAGCTAAAAAGAATACATTTGTAACTGAAGTTCAAAGTATCTATTCAACTGCTGAAACACAATTTGTTAGTGATTCAATGGGAGATATGACTAAATACGCTGCTGCTGGTGGTATTCAATATGCTCGTGCAAAAGGATATTCTGCAACTGGAAGTGGTTTCAAAACATTAGACCTAAGTGGTACTACAACTATCGATTATTACATTAAATTTAATCTTGCTGGTAAAGTTACAGAATTCTATGCTACTGATGGACAATATCAATTCATTTATAAGGGTGTTGGTTTAGCAAAAGATCAAATTGCTTCATCTGATTTAAAAGCAGGTGCTAATGAAACAGTATCTATAGAAAATAATGAATATGCTACAAGTGTTAATGTTCTTGATAATGATAACAATTTAATTAATTGTAATACTGGTGTAATCACAATTGCTGATGCAATGAGCACTAATGGATTATGGACAAAAGTTGTATTTTCTAGTGAAGTAGGTTCAGAATTAGTTAATGGTGCAAATAAGACTATTCAAATTTCAAAAGCTAATTTTGAAAATTGGAAAAGCACAAAGCAAGAATAAGAAGAATTTAATTCTTCTTTTTTTATGGTTAAAAATATTGTAAAATAATTATTGGTGATATTATGGATTTAATTATTGGTAGTCATGTTAGTTTTACTAATAAAGATCAATTAGTTGGTAGTGTTAAGGAAGCATTATCATATGGAGCTAATACATTTATGTTTTATACTGGTTCTACTCAAAGTACTAGTAGGAGCGCTCTTGATGAAGATTTAACTTATGAAGCATATCAATTAATGGTTGAAAATGGTATTAATAGTGATAATGTTATAGTACATGCTCCTTATATAGTTAATCTTGCTAATAGAGTTGATGAAGATAAATATAATTTCTATGTTAATTTTCTTGCTGAAGAATTAAATAGAGTTAAAACATTAGGATTTAATAAAATAGTATTACATCCTGGTAGTGCAGTTAATTGTAGTAGAGAAGATGGATTACAAAATATAATTGATGGTTTAAATACTATATTTGATAAAACTGAAGATACAATTGTATTACTTGAAACAATGGCTGGTAAGGGAAATGAATTAGGTATTAATATTGATGAAATTAAATCTATAATAAATGGTATTAAAGATAAAAATAGAATAGGGGTATGTTTAGATACATGTCACTTAAATGATTCTGGTATTGATATTAATAAATTTGATGAATATTTAGATTTATTTGATAAAGAAATTGGTCTTTATAGAGTTAAATGTGTACATGTTAATGATAGTAAGAATCCTATTAATTCTCATAAAGATAGACATGATAATATAGGGTATGGAACTATTGGTTTTGATACTTTAAATAAAGTAGTTCATAATAAAAGATTAGAAGGTATACCTTTTATACTTGAAACACCATGGGTAAATAGAAATGAAAAGGATGAATATCCTCCATATAAATTTGAAATAGATAATTTTAGAAATAATAAATTTATAGATTTTATAAAATAAAAAAGTGCTTTTAGCACTTTTTATTTTGTATTGAATTAATTGCTTTTTCTATAGTTAATTTACCATATTCATAAGTTAGAGAACCTTGTTGAAATAATACATATGGTTTTCTAAGTGGTCCATCACATGATAATTCTATAGATGAACCTTGAGTAAATGATGGAGAAGCCATTATTATTTTATCATCGTATCCTGGCATAGGAGCAGGTACTGGATTAACATGAGAATCTATTGCTCCTCCTGATTGAATAGCAGTTGCATAATTAATAATATCTTCTTCATTATCAAAATATATTAATTCTACTATATCAGCTCTTTTTTCATCATATCTTGGTGAAACTTTATATCCTAATTCTTCTAATACTTTAGAAGTTAATATAGATGTTTTTAAAGCAGAAGAAACTACTGATGGTGCAAAGTATATTCCTTGTAAAAACATTTTATTTGCATTATCTGATGGACCTACATCTTTTCCTTCTCCTGGAACTGTTAATCTATCAGCACATAATTCTATTAAATCTTTTTTTCCAGCTATATAAGCTCCATTAGTAGCAATACCAGCGCCTAAGTTCTTTATAAGAGATCCTGCTATTAAATCTGCACCTACTGTACAAGGTGTTTTTGTTTCTACAAATTCACAATAACAATTATCTACAAATATAATTATATCTTTATTAATATCTTTAATAAATTTAATTACTTTTTCTAATTTATCTATAGTTAATGAATTTCTAAGAGAATATCCTCTTGATCTTTGTATATGAACTACTTTTACATTTTTTAATTCTTTTTCTATCTTTTTATAATCAAAATCATTATCTTTTAGATCTATTTGTTTATATTTAATTCCATAACTTATTAATGAACTGTTATTAGGCTTAATTCCAATTACTTCATGTAAAGTATCATATGGAGTTCCAGTTATAGATAAAAGTGTCTCATTTGGTCTTAAAATAGCTTGTAATGCTATTGTTATAGCATGACTTCCAGATATAAATTGATTTCTTACAATAGCATCTTCTGCATCTAGTATGTTTGCAAATATTTTATCTATTTTATCTCTTCCTTCATCATTATATCCATAACCAGTTGTTCCTTTTAAATCACTTTCAGTTATTTTATATTTGTGAAAAGCATCTATTACTTTTTTACTATTGATTAGAGTATTTTCATCTATTTCTTTAAATATACTTTCTAATTCTTTCTCACATTTATTTATTAATTTATTCATTATTAATCCCACCATCTATTCTTATAATACTATCATTCATATATGTAGATGTACTAATATTATAAATATCTTTTGCTATTTCATCTGTATTACCAAATCTTTTTAATAATATTTTATTTTCTTCAATAACTTTATAATCACTATCCATATTTATATTCATATTAGTATTCATCCATCCAGGACAAATAGTATTTACCTTTACATAAGGAGAATAATGTTTAGCTAAATTATGACTTAAATTAATTAGTCCTGCTTTAGATGCATCATAATCTAAAGAATACTCATAATATTGATCTAATGCATTATTGGAAGATATATTAATAATCATACCATCTTTATTATCATACATATGATTACCAACTATTCTTGATACTAAGAAAGTCCCTACTAAATTAACTTCTAAAATATGCATAAAATCTTCTTTAGTTTTAGAATCAAATTCACAATCTTTTGATATAGCAGCATTGTTTATTAAAATATCTATTTTATTAAACTTATTAATTATTTTATCAAACATATCTTTAATATCATCTTCATTAGATATATCACATTTAATACATAATGTATTTACTTTATATTCTTTCTTAATATATTTTTCTAATTCTAATGCTTCTTTTTCATGTGATAAATAATTTATAACAACATTATATCCATTCTTAGCATATTCTTTTATTAAAGATGCTCCTAAACCTATAGAAGAACCAGTAACTAATACAGTCTTAATCATAATAATCTCCTTTTTCTCCGTGCATATTTTATCATTAAATAATAAATATGTAAAACAAATTATATAAATATATGCTATAATACAGTGTAATTGAGGTGATAATATGCTATTTTTTAATAAAAAAAATAAAGATTACAATTATATTAAAATATTTTTTGCAGTATTTGCTGCTATTGTATGTAGTATAATTGTATATTTTTTATTTTCTAAACTAGGATATATTACTGCTATATTAAAGAAAATATTAAAAATATTAGCACCTGTTTTCATTGGTATATTATTTGCATATTTATTTTATCCTATAGTAACTATATTTGAAAAGTATTTTAATAAAAATGAAAAGATTAAGAATAAAAATAAATTAGGAAGAGTAATAGGTATTGTAATAACTTATCTATTATTAATAGCTTTTATAATTATATTTATTAGATTCTTTATACCAAACTTACTAGAAAGCTTAAATATAATGATTAAAAATATACCTAAATATTTAGAAAATGTTTTTGGTTTTATTAAAAAGATTTGTGAAAATAATAATATAAATCCTAAGTTTATTGATTCATATAGATCAAATATAAATAATGTTATTAGAAATAGTGTTGTTCCAAATTTAGATATTATTATTAATAATTTAGCAACTGGTATAACTAGTGTTATTAAATGGGTTATTAATATAATTGTAAGTATAATTATTTCAATATATTTAATATATGATAAAGAATTATTCTCTAAAGGAATTGATAGAATGTTAAAAACATATTGTTCACCAAAAGTATATGAAGAAATAATTAATATCGCTAAATATATTTATAAGGTATTAGGTGGATTTATGGTTGCTAGACTAATAGATTCATTAATAATAGGAATAATTACATTTGTAGTATTAATTCTATTTAAGATACCATATGCATTCTTAATATCAATAATAGTTGGTATTACTAATATAATTCCTTTCTTTGGACCATTTATTGGTGCTATACCATCTATTATATTATTGTTAATGATTAGTCCTGCTAAAGCATTAGAATTTGGTATTATAATACTTATTATTCAACAATTTGATGGAAATGTTTTAGGACCAAAACTAATAGGAGATAAGATTGGATTAAAGAGCTTCTGGGTATTATTTGCAATCTTATTATTTGGCGGATTGTTTGGATTCTGGGGAATGTTATTTTCTGTTCCATTATTCGCATGTTTGTCAGAGTTTATTAAACATAGATTAGAGAAAAGAGAAGAATATAATAAACAATTAGAAGAGAAAGAACAAAAAACTCATAAAAAAGTGTCATAATATGGCACTTTTTTAATTAAATACTTTATTTTTAATTATTTTTGTGTTATACTTCAAATGTTATTTAAAAAGGCCCGCTAGCTCAGTTGGTAGAGCAACCGACTCTTAATCGGTGGGTCTAGGGTTC
>AUXO012035837.1_pt1 | contig 11620 bp, 9 predicted proteins | sample 768731 | NCBI WGS metagenome assembly AUXO01 (sample SAMN02715735, study PRJNA202380) | gut metagenome | biome: sheep rumen | host: Ovis aries | place: New Zealand: Palmerston North | reverse complement strand
GTGGCTCAGTTTGGTAGAGCGCTGCGTTCGGGACGCAGAGGCCGCAAGTTCGAATCTTGTCGCATCGACTGACCCTTGGGACTGACTCGATACTTAGGTATCGGGTCTTTCTTTATATATAAAAAAAGTGTTATCATAACAGCTATAACTATTATATCTTTTTACATGGAGGCATCTATGAGTTATTATGAATGGCATAAAAACAGCGCAATGGTTATGATCATTGCCGCAATAATTTGTATCTGGTCCGGTCATAAAATGGCGCATCCCGAAAAAAAGCAGGGCAAAGACTGAGTCATTGATTTTGGATCATATTTTACCAGATACTTTTTATAAGAAATCCACATCAAAAGGAGCTCCAAAACAATATGAAGAAGGAAACAAAATGTATTGAAGCCGGCTATACACCAAAAAATGGTGAACCTCGTATGATTCCAATCATTCAGAGTACAACCTTTAAGTATGACACAAGTGCTGACATGGGAAAGCTTTTCGATCTCGAGGCAGAAGGATATTTCTATACAAGACTGCAGAATCCAACAAACGATATGGTGGCAGCTAAAATTGCCGCACTGGAAGGTGGTACTGCAGCGATGCTTACATCATCCGGTCAGGCAGCTACTTTTTTTGCTGTATTCAATCTTGCGGGAGCAGGAGATCATGTAATCGCTTCATCAAGTATATATGGTGGAAGTTTTAATCTGTTTAATGTCACCATGCGTAAGATGGGAATCGACTTTACTTTCGTTGACCCTGATTGCAGTGACGAAGAGCTGGAAAAAGCATTTAAGCCAAACACAAAAGCTGTATTCGGAGAGACAATTGCTAACCCTGCACTTATCGTTTTTGATATTGAACGTTTTGCCGATGCTGCCCACAAACATGGTGTTCCTCTTATTATCGACAACACCTTTGCAACCCCTATCAACTGCAGACCTTTCGAATGGGGCGCAGACATCGTGACTCATTCCACAACCAAATACATGGATGGTCATGATGCAACCGTTGGTGGTGCTATAGTTGATTCCGGAAGATTTGACTGGATGGCCCACGCCGATAAATTCCCGGGGCTCTGCACACCTGACGAATCCTATCATGGAATCACATATGCCGAGAAATTCGGCAAAGAAAAGGCATTTATCACCAAGGCAACAGCACAGCTCATGCGTGATCTGGGAGCCATTCCTGCACCTATGAACTGTTTTATGCTTAATCTTGGTCTTGAATCTCTTGCAGTAAGAATGCAGAGACATTGTGAAAATGCTCAGAAGGTTGCCGAATTCCTGCAGTCCGATCCTAATGTTTCCTATGTTACTTATCCGGGACTTCCGGGCGACAAGTACTATAATCTTGCAAGAAAGTACATGCCTGATGGAACCTGCGGAGTTATTTCTTTCGGCATAAAGGGCGGCCGTAAAAATGCAGAAGAGTTTATGAAGCACTTGAAGCTTGCCATCATTGCAACTCATGTCGCTGATGCTCATACCTGTGTACTTCACCCTGCATCCTCAACACACCGTCAGATGACAGATGAGGAGCTTATTGCCGGCGGAGTGAAGCCTGATATGGTGAGACTTTCTGTGGGCATCGAAAATGTCCAGGACATCATCGATGATATCAGCCAGGCACTTAATGCCTCACAGAACGCATAAGCTTATTCTTTTTAAAGCCAATTAAGACCCGATTCTTCATTGGCATGGTTTTATCATCAGCGTTCTTAGGTTTTAACTTTTGATTTATTTTATTTCATAAACGTTTTCCTTGACGATAATTTATAAAACCATTAAAATTTTATCGTCATAATATGCCCATTATATGGTTGGGCGTTTCTACAAGCTGCCGTTAACAGTATCTTATGACCTTTATTTGTCATAGGCTGCTGTAAGCGGCAGTTTTGATGTGAGGGAGATAGCATGAACACTAATTTTGATGTAATTATCATCGGTGCGGGACCGGGAGGAATTTTTGCAGCATACGAACTTATAAAATTATGTCCGGATCTTGATATCGCAGTATACGAATCCGGCAATCCTCTTGAAAAGAGAAAATGTCCAATTGATGGAGATAAAATAAAATCATGTATCAACTGTCCGACATGTTCTATCATGAGCGGTTTCGGTGGTGCAGGAGCATTTTCAGACGGCAAGTATAACATTACCAATGCTTTCGGCGGTACACTTTATGAGCACGTAGGCAGGGATACCGCTACTGACCTAATGAAGTATGTCGATACTATCAACATGAGTCATGGAGGAGAGGGAACAAAACTTTACTCAACTTCCGGATCCGAGTTCAAAAAGAGATGTATCCAGAGTAAGCTGTCACTGCTTGATGCCTCTGTTCGTCATCTGGGAACAGATAAAAACTACATAGTTTTGAAAAACATTTATGAGGAGCTGAAGGACAAGGTGCATTTCTTCTTCCGTACTCCTATCGAAAAAGTTCGTAAGCTTGACGATGGCTATGAGGTTGATTTCAAGGACGGCACTGCAGCATGTAAGTACTGCATCATATCTGTCGGCCGCAGCGGCAGCAAATGGATGGAAACAGTATGCGAGGATCTGAACATTCCTACCAAGTCTAACAGAGTTGATCTTGGCGTACGTGTTGAACTCCCCGCAGTTGTGTTTGAGGATATCACAAGTGAGCTTTATGAAGGCAAGATAGTTTATCAGACTCAGAAATTTGAGGATAAGGTGCGTACCTTCTGTATGAACCCACACGGTGCAGTTGTTAATGAAAACACTAACGGCATCATAACAGTTAACGGTCACAGCTATGAAGATCCTGCATTGCAGACTGACAACACCAACTTTGCCCTTCTTGTAAGCAAGCATTTTTCAGAGCCTTTCAAGGACAGTAACGGTTATGGCGAAAGTATCGCACGTCTGTCCAATATGCTTGGAGGCGGAGTTATCGTACAGAGATTCGGCGATCTGGAAAGAGGACGCCGCAGTACCGTAAAACGTATAGAAGAGGGTACTGTAAGACCGACTCTCAAGGCAACTCCGGGAGATCTGAGTCTGGTACTTCCTAAGCGTATCCTCGACGGCATCATTGAGATGATTTATGCCCTGGACAAGATTGCACCGGGTACTGCCAATGATGACACTTTACTGTATGGTGTTGAAGTTAAGTTTTACAATATGGAAGTTTCGGTCGATGAAAATCTGGAAACCATATATCCTGAACTTTTTGTCATCGGAGACGGAAGTGGTGTCACACACTCACTGTCACATGCTTCAGCCAGCGGTGTGTATGTTGCCAGAGAGATTGCAAAGCGCATCGGATAATTAATCTGACCTGTAGTTGTGCAATTATTACAACTGAATTTAATTTCATTTACCTTTTACAATCAAACATTTACAAAGCAGACATAATATGCAGCTATGTCTGCTTTTTTTATTCTCAGGTTATACATTCTATGAAGTTATATCATATTACGTTTTCATAATTTTTATTGCTTTTTCATTTTGCCGTACTATAATTTTATTAATTACATAAGCAATTTTTATTATATTACTATATTTTGGAGGATTATAAAAATGGCAGAACCAAGATTATTTTATGAAAAAGACTGTGACATCTCTTTCCTTAAGGGCAAGAAAATCTGCATCATCGGATATGGCTCTCAGGGTCATGCCCATGCTCTTAATCTTAAAGAGTCAGGATGTGATGTAGTTGTAGGTCTTTACGAAGGATCCAAATCAAAGGCCAAGGCTGAATCTCAGGGTCTTACAGTACTTCCTACAGCTGAGGCTGTAAAGCAGTCTGATATCATTATGATCCTCATCAACGATGAACTTCAGGCAGGTATGTACAAAAAGGATGTTGAGCCTAACTTAAAGGCAGGCGATATGCTTATGTTCGCTCACGGTTTCAACATCAACTACAAGCTTATCGTTCCTCCTAAAGACGTTGACGTTGCCATGATCGCCCCTAAGGCTCCTGGTCATACTGTACGTTCAGAGTATCAGGCAGGTAAGGGAACTCCTTGTCTTGTGGCTATTCATCAGGATGCTACAGGTCACGCACTTGATACAGCTCTTGCTTATGGTGCAGGTATCGGTGGAGCACGTGCAGGTCTTCTTGAGACAACATTCAAGACTGAGACCGAGACTGATCTCTTCGGTGAGCAGGCAGTTCTTTGCGGTGGTGTTTGTGCTCTTATGCAGGCAGGTTTCGAGACTCTGGTTGAGGCAGGATATGATCCACGTAATGCATATTTCGAGTGTGTACATGAGATGAAGCTTATCGTAGATCTCATCTATCAGTCAGGTTTCGCAGGTATGAGATATTCAATCTCTAACACAGCAGAATTCGGTGATTATGTAACAGGTCCTAAAATCGTTACAGAAGATACAAAGAAAGCTATGAAGAAGATTCTTGCAGATATTCAGGATGGAACATTTGCATCTGAATTCCTTCAGGATATGAACAACGGTAAGGTTCATTTCCAGGCTATGAGAGCAAAGGCTGCCGAGCATCCTGCTGAGAAAGTTGGTGCTGAGATCAGAAAGCTTTACAGCTGGAACAACGAGTCAGACAAGCTTGTCAACAACTAACGAAACCCTGATCAATAGTGTTTCACAAATTATGATTTCAAAGGCCAGACGTTACGGAAGTTAACGCTGGCCTTTTTAACACATTTTCGGAGGAGCAAAATGAAAACTCTCCTGGCAAATCTTATAATCTATGGAAATATAAAGCATGACAAAACTCTAAATACTATTGCAAACATTGATGCTGCTGCCAAAAGATCAGATTTTGAAACCGTTCATGCCATGATATCCCAATGCTACGATGAGGTTCATCATATCATGGAGACAGCCACCACATATGGTTTCACCGATAATCTATGGGCAGCCTACATAACCTTTCTGCTCATGATAGATGAAAATCCTCTTGCTATGGTTTCAGAGAATTCCATCATGCCGGAAGGTACTGCATCAAAATTCGCGGATCATGATTATCAACAGCTCATAGAACTCCTGCACTATGATTTTTCAGAACTTGAGTCAATTCTTTCTATGGATTGTTTCTCAAATCTGCAGAAATATGATGCAGTAAAAAAACATGAGCGAATGTATTACAGCTATATTTCCAAAGCAGTCAACTCCCTTAAGGATAAACTCGTCAATGCACAGACTGTTTCTGACTTTCACGCAGCTGTAGCTGATTATTATGCTACTCACGGAGTAGGAATGTTTGGTCTCAATAAGGCTTTCAGGATAAGAAACAAACCTGATGGTTCCCCGGAACTCATACCTATAAACAATCTTGATACAGTTAATTACGATGACCTCATAGGTTATGAACTACAGAAGCAGCAGGTTTACGACAATACACTGGCTTTTCTCGAAGGAAGAGGGGCAAATAACGTATTGCTGTACGGTGATGCCGGAACAGGTAAGTCCACGACCATAAAAGCCACTCTCAATGAATTCTATCCGAAAGGGTTAAGACTTATCGAGATTTACAAGCATCAGTTCAAGGATTTATCCTACGTAATCTCTAAGATAAAGGGACGAAATTATAAGTTCATCATATATATGGATGATCTGTCCTTTGAGGATTTTGAAATTGAATATAAATATCTGAAAGCAGTTATCGAAGGCGGCTTTGAGACCAAGCCTGATAACATACTGATATACGCAACATCAAATCGCAGACACCTGATAAAAGAAAGTACCAATGACCGTGACGATATGGGTCACGGCGGCGATGTGCACCACTCAGACACTTTGGAAGAAAAGTTGTCCCTTGTGGATCGTTTCGGACTAAATGTTCTTTATACCAAGCCAAGTGTTCAGGAATTCCAGAAGATAGTTATCAGTCTTGCCAGAAAACATGGTATAGATATGCCGGAAAAAGAGCTTCTGGCAGCTGCCAATGTCTGGTCCGTAAGAAAGAGCGGTCATACAGGAAGAGTAGCACAGCAATTCATCAACTCACTTAATCCTAAATCCTAGAAGAGATTGATATCATGGCTGATATAACTTATTGTTAATTGACAGTATGATATTATAATCGCATAATTATTGTATATATTTTAACAGAAAGGCACGCAAAGAAGCATGAATAATTTCAGTTCAATTCTATCTGTCATTATTATTCTGGTGAACATTATTGTCATTAGCAATAATGCTTATTTGTGTAAAGCTTTTCAAGAGTAATAAAGACTGATTTTGTTTTTTAACCTTGCAGCTTTACGTCTGCAGGGTTATTTTTTTAGGAAAACGCAGATTAAAGTGTTTCCTTAGATATTTCAGTCAAATAGTTGTATAGTTATATGAAGGGAATTGGCCTGATCTTTAGTAATTTATAATAAAAGGAGTACTAAGATGAGATTAAAAGGAGCAACAATCTTGATAGAAGAACTGCTCAGGCAGGGAGTTGACACAGTTTTCGGTTATCCCGGCGGTGCGGTTCTCGATATTTACGATGAGCTTTATAAATACAGCGACAGGATCGATCATGTAATCACAGCTCATGAGCAAGGTGCCTGCCATGCTGCAGACGGTTATGCCCGTGCCAGCGGAAAAACCGGTGTTGTTATCGCTACCTCCGGTCCGGGTGCTACCAATCTTGTAACAGGTATCGCCAATGCCAATCTGGATTCGGTTCCACTTGTAGCCATCACCGGCAATGTTTCTGTCAATGCTCTCGGTCGTGACAGTTTTCAGGAAGTTGATATCGTCGGTATCACACAGCCTATCGTAAAGCATAATTTCATGGTTCGCCATGTACAGGAGCTTGAGCAGACCATCAAAGAAGCTTTCCTTATTGCCAATTCCGGTCGTAAAGGTCCTGTTCTTATAGACATACCTAAAAATGTCCAGACTGATACTTGTGAATACGGCATTGCGGTAGTTCCGCGTATGCCTGACAAGCCAAAGCTCCCTTACGTAAAGGATAAGGTGCTTGAGGCTATACGAAACAGCACTAAACCTTTTATATACTGCGGAGGCGGTGTTATAGCAGCCTCAGCCGAACAGGAGGTACTTGAGCTCAGTCATCGTCTGGATGCCCCTGTAGGTCTCAGTATGATGGGCAGAACAGCATTACCGGACTCCTATGATTACAATCTCGGTATGTGTGGTATGCATGGTGAATATGCCGCTTCCAAAGCTCAGTCCGAGTGTGATCTGATGCTTGCCATCGGTGTTCGTTTCTCCGACAGAGCAACCGGAGATCTCAATGAATACACCAAAAAGTGCACTGTTATACATATCGATATAGATAAGGCTGAGTTTGGTAAAAATGTTGACCCGGATTTCTGTTTGCAAGGTGATGTCAAGGCTATCCTTCAGGATCTTTTAAAGGATTTAAAGGGGGTTCGTCATCCGGAATGGCGTGAGGAGATCACTGAGTTTAAAAAGACAAAAACTCCTGACCGTCCCGGAGAGTTCTGTCCTAAAAACATCATTGAAGCTGTTCGCAGGCATATGCAGGACAGCACAGTTGTTGCAACAGATGTAGGACAGCACCAGATGTGGACAGTACAGTATTATGACTTTGAACAGCCTCGTACATTACTTACATCCGGCGGACTCGGAACCATGGGATATGGTCTCGGAGCAGCAATAGGAGGATGCATAGGTTCCGGTCGTAAAAGAACAGTTCTTTTCACTTCTGAAGGATCTTTCGGAATGAATCTTAACGAGCTTTGTACAGTTGTAAGTCAGGATCTGCCTATCACCATCGTAGTCCTTGATAACAACGTTCTCGGAATGGTCAGACAGTGGCAGGGTATCTTCTATGAAGGAAGATATTCTCAGACAACTCTTAATCGCAAGACTGATTTTGCAGCTCTGGCTGACGCGTTTGGCGCAAAAGGTTATTCAGCTGCAACACTTGAGGAACTGGAAAAGGTTCTTACAGAAACTGACACCGGAGACAAGGGAGCATACCTTATAGATTGTCATATCAATCAGGATGAAAAAGTACTCCCTATGATTCCACCAGGAAAATCCATAAAGAATATCATTCTTAAGGGCTAAGGAGCAATACTATGGAAGAGCGTTTTATCATTGACTTATGGGTGAACAACCGCTTTGGAGTACTTAACAGGATTACAGGACTCTACTCAAAGCGCGGATACAATATCGAAACTATTCATGCCGGTCCTACAGATGTACCGGGCGTAACAAAGATTGAAATCGTTTCTACCGGGGATGATTACATGAGAACACAGGTCATTTCACAGCTTGAGAAGCTTTATGATATACGTAAAGTGGATCTTCGTACAGAAATGACAGGAGATTGATGAAAGACATCATTCGAACGTTTATGTTTCATTGTTTATGATTACATACATTTGGGGAGGACTTATGAACGAATTAACATTAGACCGTGTATATCAGGCTGCTCACGTTTTGAAGCCTGTTATCAATAAAACCGAACTGGTACATGCCACAAGAATTGATGCAGGGTGTGATCTTTATCTTAAAGCAGAAAATCTTCAAAATACCGGTTCCTTCAAGATACGAGGAGCTTACTATAAGATTTCAACTCTTACAGATGAGGAGAAGTCAAAGGGTGTTGTAGCCTGTTCCGCAGGTAACCATGCGCAGGGCGTTGCTCTTGCCGCTCAGAGAGCAGGCATCAAATCCACAATTTTCCTTCCGGCAATCGCTCCTATATCAAAGGTTGAAGCCACTAAAAGCTATGGTGCCGATATCCGTCTCATCGATGGTGTTTATGATGATGCCTACGCAGCTTCTGTAGAGTACCAGAAAGAATCCGGTGCAGTTTTCATTCATCCATTCAACGATATAGATGTCATCGCCGGACAGGGTACTATAGGTATGGAGATCTGCGATCAGCTCGCTGATGCTGACGCAGTTGTTGTACCTATCGGAGGAGGCGGACTCATTTCCGGTGTCAGTTTCGTTGTAAAAAAATTAAACCCTAACTGTAAGGTTTACGGTGTTCAGGCAGCAGGTGCCCCAAGTATGGCGGAGGCTCTCAGGCAAAAGAAAGTGGCTGCTCTTTCAGAGGTTCATACATTTGCAGACGGTATCTCTGTAAAGTGTCCGGGTGACGTAACTTTCGATATGGTAAGCAAGTATGTGGATGAGGTTGTTACAGTAACCGATGATGAAACAGCAGCTGCCATCCTCACACTTATGGAGAAACAGAAGGTTGTTTCAGAGGGTGCCGGAGCTGTTTCTGTTGCAGCAGTTCTTTTTGACAAGATTCCTGTCAAGGGCAAGAAAGTTGTCTGCGTGGTTTCAGGCGGAAACATTGACGTTAACATACTTTCAAGAGTTATAAACAGGGGTCTCATAAAGACCGGAAGAAAGGCTGATCTCACCATCGAGCTTCTCGACAAGCCGGGTCAGCTTGAAGAAGTATCACATATCGTTGCTTCCATGGGTGCCAATGTTACAAAGGTTGACCATAACACTATTTCAATGGGCACTGATATCAACGGCTGCTATCTTACACTTCAGATGGAGACAAGAAACTTTGAACACATAGAACAGATACGCAATGCATTTGTGGAAAAAGGGTTCAAACTTGTTTAATCATTACTAAAAGTCAGAAGGAGATACAATATATGACAGGTGCAGACGCTTTAGTTAAATGTCTCCGGGAAGAAGCTGTGGAGTATGTTTTTGGCTACCCCGGAGTAGCCATCGCTCCATTTTTTAACAGCATCCTGGATACAGACATAAAAACCATTCTCGTGCGTCAGGAACAGCATGCTGCTCACTCTGCCAACGGTTACGCCAGAACCACAGGCAAGGTGGGCGTGGCAGCAGTGACTTCAGGTCCCGGTGCCACCAATATCATCACAGGTATCGCAACTGCTTTTGCAGACAGCATTCCTATCGTAGTCATAACAGGTCAGGTTGACAGTAAACTTGTAGGATCCGATGTATTCCAGGAAGCAGACATTTGCGGTGCCTGCGAGTCATTTGTAAAGTACTCATACATCGTAAGAAATGTGAATGACATTCCTCGCATCATGAAGGAAGCCTTTTACATTGCAAATTCCGGAAGACGGGGACCTGTACTCATAGATATTCCTATCGACATACAAAAGGCCCATATCAAGGATTTCAACTATCCTGATGAGGCAAAGCTCCGCACATACCGTCCGACTGTAAAAGGCAATGCTGTTCAGATAAAAAAGGTATTTGCGCGGCTCAAGGAAGCCTCACGGCCTATCATATGCGTAGGTGGAGGTGTACACCTTGCACACGCGGAGGAAGCTGTAAGAGAATTTGCTCTGAAGAATGAAATACCTGTTGTGTGTACAATGATGGGTATCGGAGTTATGAAATCTAACGATCCTATGTTTTTCGGCATGGTTGGAAACAACGGTAATTCCTACGGTAACCGTGCTATGAATGAAGCCGATATGATCATTATGGCAGGTGCAAGAGTGGCAGACCGTTCCATAAGCCAGCCTGATCTCATAACAGCCAACAAGACACTTGTACATATAGATGTCGATCCGGCAGAGATAGGCAAAAATGCGGGTCCTGAGATTCCTCTTGTAGGAGATATAGCAAGCGTATTTGAAGCATTTAACCAGCAGGAGAGCGTTTCGTCTTATGACAACTGGATAGATACTCTGAAAGCTTATAAAAAGGAAACTGACGACAAAAAGCTGAAAAACCTTCTGGAAAGGGTCAGAAAAGCTTCACTGGTCACTCCCGAAGAGTTCATCATACAGCTTTGTCATAAGCTTAAGGATGATGCCATCTATGTTGCGGACGTAGGGCAAAATCAGATGTGGAGCTGCGGCAATTACATCATGCGAAACGGCAAGTTCTTCACCTCCGGCGGCATGGGCACTATGGGATATTCCATTCCTGCAGCTGTGGGTGCCAAGCTGGCAAGTCCCGATAAACAGGTAGTTGCCGTAATAGGTGACGGAGCCTTCCAGATGTGCTTCATGGAGCTTGCCACCATGCGTCAGTACCATATACCAGTAAAGATCGTTGTCATAAAGAACGGATGGCTGGGACTCGTCAGACAGTATCAGCATTTTACATACAACGACAGGTTTTCTGTTACAGACCTATCCGGCAGTCCTGAACTTGATAAAATTGCAGAAGCTTATGAGATGAACTACATTAAACTTTCAAACAACAGTGAAATCGGTGACAAAATCGATGCATTCTTAGGGGATGATGAGTCAACACTTATGGAAGTGGATGTAAATCCATCTGAGATAGCTTAAGGAGGTTCGGATGAAACGTATATATTCCTGTCTTGTGGAGAACCGCTCAGGTGTTCTCGCCAAAGTCGCGGGACTTTTCTGGAGGCGCTGCTTCAACATCGATTCTCTGACTGTAGGTGAGACCGAGGACAAAGCCATCTCCAATATGGTTATCGTTTCCAGCGGAGATGAACGCACTCTTGAACAGATCGAGAAGCAGTTGAACAAAAAGCTTGATATCATAAAGGTCAAGACCTTTGACGAAAGCGAGGGCATCAGTCAGGAGCTGGTGCTGGTAAAGATAAGGTACAATCGCGATAACCGGAAAGATATCATGGAAAACTGTCAGATCATGGGCGCAAGGATCGTGGATCTCTCCAAGTCCATGATGACTATCAAGATGTGTGACACCCCTGAACGGGTCCAGATGTTTCTGGACAC
>AUXO017298458.1_pt1 | contig 11621 bp, 7 predicted proteins | sample 768731 | NCBI WGS metagenome assembly AUXO01 (sample SAMN02715735, study PRJNA202380) | gut metagenome | biome: sheep rumen | host: Ovis aries | place: New Zealand: Palmerston North | reverse complement strand
ATATAATTTACTGCTTTCTGATCTTTTTTTCAAGAGAAAAATCAAAAAAGACGTATGAAACCAAATGTCTCATACGCCTTCATCCTCTGGACCTGCCGCGCCGGTGAAGCCCTGGAACAAGCAGTAGCCTGGTGCCGAGATCAGTAGCTGGATTTTGATGCCGTAAATGATAATCTACCAGAGATTGTCGAACTATATGGAACTAATTCCCGAAAGATCACCTGCGACTTCTACATCGATGACAAAGCAGTATTACCCGCTATGGTGAATGGTTAAGGCCCGCCAACCGGCGAGCCTTTTATTACTCATTTTTTCTCTTCAGGCAACGAATTTCTCTTATTCTGTATATTCTTCTAATCCACAACTTAATAGATACGAGTATATTTCATCATAATACTCATGATTTCTGGTCGGATCATCTTCCTCGTCATTTCCCTTTGGAACAAAGATTATCATCCCCTGTCTTGCACGAGTCAACAAAACTCTATATGAGTTTACAAGATACCTTTTTTGATCCTCTTTGTTTCTTCTCATCCATTTTGTGCCACGAAAACTATAGTGGTCCCACTCCTTTTTGTTCTTTCGTCTTAGATCAGCATCCCAGCAAACAACCGCCCAATCTATTTCAAGACCTTGAACTTTAAATTCGCTAGCAACCACCTCCATCATATTGGATGATCGAAGATCATCACTGGGAGCAAGGAACCAATTCTTTACATCTATTTCCGTAGGAACATACACTCCATCAGGCTTTAATCTTTGTGCACTACTACACGCTAGAACACCACATCTCTGTGATCCGCGGACCTTGCTTTTTGCCCATTCCTTAGCTATACCAATATCACGTGTCAAATAAACAGGATACTTCTTCTTTATATTTTCATAGACCTCCTTAGCTACATCAGGTTTATTATCTAATAAATTATCTACAAACTGGCATTGCTTATCTGCTCTAAACGATCTAATAGATGTCTTTAAATGTAATGCATCAACTTGATGACAACGACTACATCCTAGTATGAGATCCCTGTCAATTGCTTTATCCTCTATCTGGGTAAAAATAGAAGGCGAATAATATAATTCCCAATCAGTGAATTCTTCAATTCCACATCTGAACCATTCATTAATTCCCACTTCACCATCATAAATATCTTGTCCCAATCCGACGAGGCAGATCATAACCGCCCATTGTTGGTGCCTGTTCATAATCCTAAATAGCAAGTGCGGCTCACTCACAGACATATCCGGGTCCTTTTCATGCTTACGCGTCATTTTTTCTTCATTCCAAACACGTTGAGCCTCATCGAATATTAATATATTCTCTGGTGTGGGATGATCATTTCTAGCATTATCCTTTTTAAAAGCATAGCTACTTTGAATCAGAGCGTTTATAGCAGCCTCTGTTTCTCTTTTTACCTCTTTGCTTTGCTGGGACATTTTTTCTTTCACGCTTCGCTTCAGAGCTTCCCTAAGCACCTCGACAAGCGGACCGTTTCCCGACAAATAGACACTTAGACTATCACTTCCCTTGTTAAGATTTTTGGCCACCACATCAAGTCCAACCAATGTCTTTCCCGCGCCTGGAACACCCGTAACAAAGCACACGCACTTTTTGTGATTATTTTTTGCATACTCAACTATCTTCTCGATTTCATGTTCGCATTCATCTATATTATCTTGCCCTGCTTCTGACTGAGCTATTTGACTAATATCGTGCGAAGTATAAGCTTCTACCGCGGCGGCAATTATTGTTGGTGTGGGGTGATATGGTGAATTAAACCATTTTTCAAAATCAATCTCTTGATCATCTCCGTATTTGTCTATAATTGAAGTAATCTTCGGCGTAAAAGTATCCATATTTTCACGCTGAAGATATATCTGCTTATCAGGATAGCATTCTATAGATTGCGGCTTTTTATATATAGGAGCATCTGTTGCAATTAAAATGGGACATACATAAAGATCTTCAGATTCTTTATGGAAATTCTTAATATCTATCGCATAATCTTCGGCCTGTTGTGCGTCCTGCGCAACAAAAGCAGTCTTTCCATTTTTGAATTCCAATGAAAAAACCATATGACGGATAAGCAAGATAACATCAATCCTTTTGCCCAGTCGAACAATATCATATTCGAATATAATATCCCCTTCTATACCACACTCTTCCAATCGACTTTGCAAACTCGAAATCTGATTTTCCCAAGCATCAGATTGCTCTTTATTAACTTCAAAGGAATGCCTCACCAACTGTCCAATAATTGTTGATGACGTATCCCTTATAAACCCCGGAATAGAGTTACAATAATAAGCTTTGCCTGTCTGTGTTGAAAAAGTATATTTATTCATCATTATACCGACCTTTATTTCTTACATTCCTTGTAAATACTTTTTAGCGTAATATACTCTTTCTCATCTACGCCCAATATTTCCAAAATAGTTTCCGCGACCGCTCTTCCAAGCACAGGTGGCACAGCGTTTCCGATTTGCTGATAAACCGAATCCTTTGTTCCATAAAATATGTAATCATCCGGAAAGCTTTGTAATCTGGCCGCTTCCCTTGCACTTATAGCTCTATTAAATTTAGGATGAATCCACATAGATTTTCTTACATTTACTACTGTTTCAGATGGTAAATCAGGATCTAGTCTTCTGTAAACAGTGTTTTGTGTTCTGCTAGGATTCTCATATTGTGATTTTAATTTTTCTGGCAATGAATGAAAATTCTTTCCAGGTTCTATTTTTTCAAACCGCTCCAGTGAAAGTTCCCTTGTTGCCGTGCAGACATGATTGTAAATCTCACGGTAATTCTCCTTCATGACAAGTTTCCGAAAATATGAGTTTATTATTGGCAAATTCACTCTTCTTTGTTTTTCATCCATTGCACCATCAGTTGGTTCAATAGATTCTAAATCCTTAATAGCCTCGTGCACTGTTATATACTTTTGGGGACTATTTATTACTGGTTCCGGCATAGAAATCTCTACATTGCGTTTGGGGCTATAAACGCCAATCAATACGTATCGTTCCCGTGTCTGCGGAACACCGTATTTAGCAGCATTCAAAACCTCTCCTCGAATTTTATATCCGATTTTTTTAAACGCTTTATGTAAATAATCTATTACAATATAGGTATGTAGTCTCACCTTAATAGAATGGTTTTCAAGTTCATGTTCAAAAAGCGCATCTTTATCTGCAAGTTCTACCAACCCCTGAAAATACCTATGGATATTCCAAAATTCCATAAGATCATTCATATCATTTTGGGAAGATGCATGTTTCTTTAATATCTTTTCAAATATCTTCTTGGCATTTGAAACATTATCATTAAACCATTCAGGCAAATTCTTCCTAGATACAAGCTTATTAACTATACTTTCGAGAATCTTTTCATTACTAGGCTTAGAAAAGAGCTTATCCAATTGTTTTCTCTTTTTATAAATATTGTAAACAAAATACAATTCTTCCTCGGTCAAGAAAACTAGTTGATCTAATTTTCCCAAGAAATCATCCGATAAGCTGTATACTTCTTTAACATTTTTCCCTTCATAAAGAATTATCTCTTTATCATGCACCGACATACCAAGCTCATTAAGAATGTAATTCTCATCGCTATGCGTTAAGCAAAACGAATGCTTATCAGAAGCGATCGTCTTTACGTTTTCCATAACAAATACACGCGGCTTTATTTCCTCAATCGCCTTCACATATCTTTTTACAAGCTCATTACTGCCATTTATAAGTTGCCTTCTAGTTCTATTTGCATTAGAGAAGCCTTGGCAAGGAGGACCTCCTATAACAACATCTATTTTTCCGCAATCTCTTTTTATCTGCTGAAAATCAGCGGTTAAAATATCTTCATAGTTATTTAATCCCGGGTGATTATTTATGTATGTTCTTGCAGCATTCTTGTTATTCTCAACTATGGCTACTACTTCAAAGTGTTTAGTTTCCTCAAATCCTAGGCTCAAGCCACCTGCGCCCGCGAACAGATCAAGTATTTTATACATAGTTACCTCTTAAATCAATTTATTTTTATATCTGTTCTTCAACAGTTTCCAACAATCTTCTTTCTTGCACCATTGGGTTATATTAATTCCTACAACCTCTGGATTCATAAAATGATTCCAAACTTTCATAATAAGTTCTTCTATCAGCACAGCAAGTTCTGGCGAGATTGTTTGTTTTTTCCAGATTTCTTCATCCGATACCATATCAGAATGGAATTCTGCCAAAAGTGCAATTGTATAATAATTTATCTGAGCTTTGTATCCTCCAAAATTTTGTTTAGCAACAAGCTTGTCACATTCATTAAAAAGAATCACCTTCGCTATCATACTCTTGTAAGATTCAATAGTAGGTTCTGGTATCTCACCATTTTTTATCATGGTTGAAAACTCAATAAAGTTTGTCTCCAATCCTTTACTAACCACGCTGGGATATCGCATCCATGCCATCATGCATTTTGCTGCTACTGTCTTTGAAATACACATGGATTTTGGACTTGTTTCCTTAAATTTCTTTTTAAGAGCAGGAGTAGGTTGCCGGTTAACATCAACCATGTATTGTCCCCTAGCTCTTTCGTAATACCATCTCAATGTTGATTTTCCATTTTCCGATGGAACATAAACCTTTTCTGAAAGGCGAGACATTTCTACATGATATGGATCATTTGCACTAAAGTCAGACATATTTATTTTATTCTGGCTATTAGCATACTTCGATATAAATCCTACCATTTCATCAGTTCTTGATTCATCACGAATAACCGTCAATTTCATTTGAACGTTAACACGTGAAATATCTACTCCAGATTGCATTGCATTATGTATAGAGGCTGTTGTTTGACCTCCGTTCACAATTTGCCAATCTGTAATTTCTTTTATAACAACAAAATCTTCTCCACTCTTATCTTCATCAATTACAATTGATTTTGCTGTGGTTGAAATTCCGTTATTATATGTCATAAACATTTCAGGTTCATCACTTAATGTCTTTTTCATTCCCTGATTTATTTTTCCGGTAGCTTGTAAAAATGACCTAACATTTTTTTCTATCAATCTCTGCCCCTCGTCTCTATATATCTCAGCAAGGCACTGCCCGGAAATGACTCCAATATAGCAATCATATGTATCACATTCTTGCTTTACCCTAATCATCTTAAGTGGGTTCTTATACTTATTTTGAAATCTAACAACCAAATCTTCATGTGATTTGTTCTGATAAATTGATTGGCAAACTCTTTCTATATCCCATACATCAAATTTAACAACGATTCCATCAATCTTAATACTTTCTGGCAATTCAGGAACTGTTTCTTTGTTAGTGAGTAATACTACACGTATGTTTTCGATCTCTCGCTCATAATTATTTATGTATTCTGATATTATATAGCCGGGATCAGTTTCTTCAACCTCATCAAAATAGCCCGTTTTGCACATCCTATAAAACTTTGTTGCTTGCTTTGAATTTTTAGTAATGTCCACCTTACCCATTTTTGAAATAGCATGGCGATTCTCAAACACACTAACAACTAATGTAAGTGTCTGAAAATACTCATCATAAACATAACCGTTTATCTTTGCACGTTCATATTCTTTTTTATAACTCAGAATATTACAATTATTTAAAAAGGATTCGCCAGCATCTACAGCATACGACGAAAACACAGAAGTAAATGCATCCTCTGTACTACATTTTTGTGTTTCTCTGTATTCCCTTACTTCTTCAACTAACTCTTCATTAAACTGTCGCATCTGATCTGTAACCATTATGCATTAACTCCTTTTAAATATAGATCGGTACTTATTTCATAGTTACTACATGCATCTAGACTCAATTCATAACCAACAGCACCAATTCCTTTATCCAAATCCGAACTAACTATTCTCGGAAAGCCCATTTTAATTTCAAAATATCTTTCATTTCTTACTCGAAAAGCATATGTGTATAGATCTGGCATCTTTAAAATATATCCGGATTTCAACAGTTTCTCTTCAAATAGAATTGCCTGATCATCACTTAACCTCTGATATATTCGATCAACTATAACCGGAAGTTTTTCACCATCCGCCTCACTTCGTTTTATTTTTAAGAATGCAAGATACAAATTTCCTTCAACATCTGAATCATCAAGTTGGTACTCATTACTCACCTTTACAATATCCGGTCCGCTCTTGCTGGATGTTTTGACTTCAATTGCATTATTATCTATATAAAAGTCATGCGTCTCCTTCTCGCACCCTGTCCAGCAAGAAATTATGTCGCCCCTGTGCTTAAGGAGGTTTTCAAGAATCACAAGTTCTCCGTAAAGGCCTTGCTGTTCTATCATTGAAAGCGTTGTCAAATCATCCCGCTTAAAAAACGCACTCCACTTGGCAAGAACTTTAGAAACAGCTTCAACCGTCATGGTTAAATCAGCGTGTTCTGCTACATCAATCACATCCTGCATTACCAGTAAAAAAATACGTCTATCATATTCTCCTACTTGTTTAAATGCAATAAAGCTATCAGTCGCTGGCAGAAACCGTGTTTCCATTCCTTTCCAGCTCGGAATCTTCTTAAGATCCTCTTTTTCGACATCCGCAGGTAGCATAATAGAAATCTCGCAGGCATCATCAGATTTATACAGATTAATATCTATTCTGCTACCAGATGTGCCTGAAAATTGTCTTGTTATGACTTTAGATGTCTTATAGGCATCCTTTGTAAAGTCTTTCCTCATATCATCTAGAACATTAGTCAAAGAAATCATTTACTTCACCCTTCATTCCAATCTGATTCACCTGATACGAAACAGACTTACCATTTCCTTCAGGAAAAACAACTACCAATCCTATAGGTCCCTGATGATTTCCATCTCCTATAGCAAATCTTTTGGTTTGCTCGCCATTACGATGATCTATCGGATATATTAACAGTAGTCCCTTTTTGGGATCCATTTTAGAGCGAACATGTTCAGCAATGGATGTATAATCGCCTTTATCAGATTCCGATTCCATTCTCATTGCTTCTTCATACGCTTCATTGTCCAAATCAAAATACTCGTGCCCTTTTGATTTAAGCATATGCAACGAACATACCTTTCCATCCTTCAAGGGCACAACGCTGTTTTCGCCATTTCTAGTTATTCCGTTTCTTATATGATGCCCTGCGATTTCAAAACCCGGATCATCTGATCCTGTATTAATCAAGCAAACGGTCCACCTGGTTAATAACTGGTCTTTATTCTGTTCCTCGATGTAAGTTGCGATATTATTACCATTAACTTTATTCGCAAACTTCGAAGTATTAAACGTTCTTAAAAATTCAATTATTTGTGTACTTTCAACATCCTCCAAAAACAAATGATCGTTATCAGTTTTTCTTCCAAGTTTTCCAAAGTGTTCTGCAGAACTATATATCTTACTCGCATATGCAAACAAATGATTTACTGCAGCATAGTTTGTATTATATTGATCTATATCAACATCAATATCTCTAGTTACGGTTAAAGTGTTGCTGAAATTCAGTTTTTGCATAGTTCCTGATTTAACTTTTCTTGGACTAGAAATCTTTAATTCAGGATGTGTGGCTACTCGGAGGCCAAAATCCTTTGGTTTAGCATCCTCATCACACATGTATGTTATCTGCTGTCTAAGATCATCCGTCGCAAATGCTATTCTTGCAAACCAGTGATATATTTCATCAGTTATAAAAACCCTGCACAAATCCGCATATTTAGGTCTAAACCCAAACCATCGTCCCATCTGCATTAATGTGTCATAGAATTTAGATTCTCGAGTGAAATAACTAATAGATAAGCCCTCAAGAGTCAAACCTCGCGAAAACTTATCTCCGCCTATTGCAATTACATTATATTCTTCGCCCTCATGGTCCTTATATGACAGAACATCCTGACTATCTCCATTGATGACATTTATTCTTATTTTTTCCTCTCCAACGAGCCGTATTATTTCAGCATAAATCTTATCCTCAGGGATTAAATCTGCACCCTCCATATATTTCTCAAAATCTCGTTGCATCTCTCTTGTGACTTTCTCATAATCATCCCTTATCAATCCATATATTTCTTCCTCTGTATCCTTGTCGCCATCTATAATCAAAGGTTCTAATTCATCAAAGAAGTATTCCTTCACTCGACGTGCCAATTGATTATGCATATTCTTGATTCTTGCAACATGAATCAGCATTGTATTTGGTTTATTAATCTCTCCTCTGCAATTTCTTATTGCAATTGAAATCAAAAAGCACTTCATTGCGCGCTTTAGATTATCTGGCAATGGCCCTACCGTTTTATTTTTTGTATCAATAAAGTTGCTATCTTGTATTTTTCTAACTAGAGGCATAGGATGTGGTTCTTCGTCCTCATTCCCATATCCAAAAAACTCGTTAGCACCTATATACCTATACGGCTTTGGTAGACTAATGATTGCATCTGCAGGAAACAAATCATTTCCGAGTTCTTCACCAGCAATTTCCAGATCATTAGGAATAAAAATATTAGCGTAGGGCGTTGCGGTATAACCGACATAAGACCAACTTTCAAAGCATTTCAACAGTCTTCTTATGAGTTTGTTTATTGTTTTTACATCATACTCATCCTTAATCTTTCCATCATCATCATAATCATATCCAGTATTTACAGATGCTTGATCTGCCTCATCATCAATAAGTAACAACGGATATTTCGCCCGCAAATAAAAATGCCCATTCTCATCTTTTGATATTTCACTGCTACTCTCGATATTTTCTATAAGATTTGTCAAAGTAGATTTTATTTTCTTTGTAACTATTATAGTTGGTATATCCGGAGCCGTTTGTATTCCAGATCTTCCCTTCGAAAAATCTCCCTTTTCATCACGGAATGTAAGTGTCTGCACAAACCCAGCATTATATTTTTTCCCCACACCTATTTTGTTGGTCTCTGCTCTTTCTCGTTGTTTCTGTCTAGCCTCAGAATCCGTTTCATATCCCAAAACTTCTTCATCGATTCGCGATTGAGTTTGGCTTCTCAAATTGTTATGAATACCTGCAAGCACAATAATGTATTTATATCCAGCATCTATAGCCTTGTTAATAAGACCAATATAGTTTGCAGTTTTTCCTGATTGTACATAACCAACCACCATCGCTCTTTTTTGTTGACCCACAGCTTTATTAGGATCTGCAATAGCATTCAATAAAACATCGGTCGGATGACCAATGCTTTTTTTAATTGCGCTTTTTTCCCAATGTTTATCCGTAAATAAATACTCACTATATCTATTCCAGAATTTGAGCTTATCCGGATGTTTCTCTTTATAATCGTCCCACCAGGTGGAATTCTCAGCCTCCTCTCCAAGCATCACAGCGCCCGTGTCTTCCTCTTTTTCTCGGCTGATTCTGGTTAGCAGATATTTCCGTAGCTCTTCATTATCTGAAACCATTCCTGACATTCTATTAATAGTTTCATTTATGGCAGCATCCACCCTATCATTTAGATTATCAACAGTTGAATTTTCAAATATTTTTCCATAAAAATCATATGCTATTTCGTACAGTTCATTTTTCCCCATTGCCATAATCACGTCTCCTCAATAATACTTCTTAGCTCATGTTTAAGATAACCATACTCCGGTGAATCCGCCAAAGCATCATATATTTCGTCATCTTCAAATTGAAGCTGTCGATACACTTCTATCTTTTCTTTTATATGCAAAATATCTCTTTGCTTTTCTTCATCATTAACATCAGATTTGTCATTGCTAGTCATCAATCCACTCAGCATAGCAGGAGAATAGTTTTCAATTAAAGATAAATAGGTCTTTAATTCTCTTTGTTTTTCATCCTCCAACCCCTGCATTATCTTCATCAACATTGGATGTTTTTTATTCAGGTAAAACATATAATTCCCAGAGCTGTTCTTTCTCTGTTCCCAAACATATTTTAAATTTGTTTGATTTGCTGTGTTTTTTCTGTTATATACACCTCTCGAATTATAAACCGCTACCGACTTTTCAATAGCTAAATATGCTATATCTGTTATTCTTTCCTCTATTGTTACCGGCAAAACCGCTTTAGATTTTCGTATATCAATTTTCCACTCAAAATCACTATCCGAACTCATATCAAGCTTAATTCGAGCTAAATTGTATGCAGGTTCTTTTTTAAACTTGTTAAACCATGTGCCATAAACTATCAGCCTCTTATTTCGATAAACATAGAAACCTTGCTGTCCCATCCAATCTTTTATGCCACCGGCCTTATTGTATTCTTCCTCAGAATCAAACTTATTTTTATGCGGAAGAATAAACGGTTCTATAGTTACAACACTTTTTCCATCAAAAAGTTCTTCGCATGTAAGTTCCATTGTTGCCGGGCTATTCCTTACAAACGGGTTCCATGGAACTATTTCATTTCCATTTAATTTTATAATCAGTTCATCCTCTTCGATAAATCTATGAAAAATCATAGAGATATGTGAATTTATATCTTTTATAGTTTTGTAAAATTTCTTTTTTGATTTATCTATATTATTCTCATCTATTAATTTGTCCAACTTTGATAAAATGATTAATGTTCCTTGATTCCATTTTGAATAATCTATCAACTCAGCAACAGAATCTATCTCATCCTGAATACTATCCTGAGGATGAATAAGCACTTCCCATTTATCATTAGTTTCCACATAATCCAAATCCCACTCTGCGTTGGATATAATTTCATTCTGCTTTGTAATTACATAAAGACTCTTTCCCAATGAGAATGAAGCAGTTTTCATTCCCATTCCAAATCTTCCCAAATCATCGGCCGCTCTCATCAAGGCGGGATCAGCTGATCCTATTTCCATAGCTTTAAGCAGCTCATCATTATTCATTCCATTTCCATTATCTGCTATGAGAATTCTCCGCTTTTCCCAATCGAAATAAATCTGAATTTCAGATGCTCCGCTTGAAATGCTATTATCGACAATGTCAGCAATTGCTGTTTCGTCGGTATACCCCATGGATCTCAACGACGAAAGAAGCATCTTAGCATGCGGCTGAAGATTATGTGGTTTTCTATCCATTATGCCACTCCTTTCTGCGTTGCCTAGATTACGGCGTCTCTTTCTCAAAACTCATAATGTCCCCGATGTTACAATCAAGGTACTCACAGATTTTCTGAAGAACCTCAAGAGAAACAGTCTCACCTTTTCCCATTTTGGCCATAGTTGCAGAACTGATATTTAGTTCAGCAGCCAAATCCTTCTTATACATATTTTTGTCGATCAGGATTTTCCATAAACCGTTGTATGATATTGCCATATTATTTCCTTTCACTAAGCCCGCGCTGCAAACGCATTTCATATACACAAACCCAGTAAAAATTATATCACAAAGCAGGATAAAAGTCATCAACCATCTTTAGAAAGTAAAAGTTTCTCTTTTTATATCCTAAATCGATATTTCTTTTAATAAAATCCGGGTGTTCTCTCGCAGAAATATTCTTTCACAATATACATTATCCACATTTCGTATCCCAAAAAACGGACTTCAACTGGTTTTTTCACAAATTGGCAAACAATGCATTTGTCCGACAAATGCGCAGGCCTGCTTGTTGTGAGTTGCTCCCAATCCCTTCAAACATCAGATTTTCATCTG
>AUXO012083501.1_pt1 | contig 11622 bp, 13 predicted proteins | sample 768731 | NCBI WGS metagenome assembly AUXO01 (sample SAMN02715735, study PRJNA202380) | gut metagenome | biome: sheep rumen | host: Ovis aries | place: New Zealand: Palmerston North | reverse complement strand
GATGTAGATCCAATACTTGTAGATATTAATATACATCCTACTAAGATGGATATAAAGTTTTCTAAATTAGATAGTTTAAAAGATTTAATTATTAAGTTAATTGAAAAGAAGTTAAAAGAATTAACTCTTATTCCTGATGCTGCTACTAGATATTTAACTTCTGTTAATGAAGTAAGTAAACAAATTAATGTAGATAGAGAAGTTAGAGTAGAAGAAAATAAAAAGATAGAAGAAATACAATTAGATTTTGAAGTTGCTGAAGAAAAGCCGGTTTATAATGAAAAAGAAGATAAAAAAGAAAAAGAAGAAGATAAAATTGAAGAGAAGGAAACATATCGAATAAAGAAGATGATTCCTAGAGGAGTGGTATTTTTAACTTATATTGTTGCAGAAAATGAAGATGGAATGTATTTGATAGATCAACATGCTGCAGCAGAACGTATTAACTTTGAAAAGGTATTAAAAGCTATAAAAGAAGAAGTTATTCCAGTTGATTTATTAGTGCCTATTAAGATAGAACTTCCACAAAATGAATTTATTATTGTTAAAGAGAATTTTGATTTATTAAAGAGCTATGGTTTTGATATAGAAGAGTTTGGATTTAATAGTATTATTATTCGTACTTATCCTAATTGGATAAAAGAGGGCTTTGAAGAAGAGTGTATTAGGTCATTAATTGATATTGTATCAGTTAGAGAAGAGATAGATTTAGATCAGTTTATATGGAGAATGGCTGCTACTACAGCTTGTCGTATGAGTGTTATGGCTAATACTTATATTTCAGAGGAGGAGCAACAATGGATACTTGATAATATTCGTAAATGTGAGAATCCTTTTACTTGTCCTCATGGTAGACCTACTATTATTACTTATTCTAAGTATGAACTTGAGAGAATGTTTAAAAGAACAAAGGATTCTAGGTGATAAGATGAAAGATATAATTGTAATAGTTGGTCCTACTGGAATAGGAAAGACAAAACTTAGTATTGAACTTGCTAAAAGGCTGGATGCTGAAATTATTAATGGGGATAGTGTTGCTATTTATAAGAAATTAGATATAGGTTCAGCTAAGCCTAGTATTGAAGAGAGAGATGGAGTAATTCATCATTTGATAGATATTAGAGATGTTAGGGAAGATTATTCAGTATTTGATTATCAAACTGATTGTAGACAAGTAATAGAAGATATTAATAGTAGAGATAAGAGAATAATAATAGTTGGTGGTACTGGATTATATATTAAAGCAGCTTTATATGATTATAAGTTTGAATCTGGTACTACTTATAATGATTATTCTAATCTTACTAATGAAGAGATACTTGATAAGATTAAATCATATGATGTAGACAATCTACCAGAATTAAATAATAGACGAAGATTAGAAAGATTACTTACTAAATTAGAAAATGGAGAAGAAATTACTAATAATAAAGATAAATTATTATATCCTATTAAGGTGATTGGTCTTACTACTGATAGAGAGTATTTATATGAGAGAATAAATAAAAGAGTAGATTTAATGATTAATAATGGATTATTAGATGAAATTAATAATTTAAAAGAATTTTATAAAGATTCTAGAATATTAAATAGTGGTATTGGTTATAAAGAGTTTAGAGACTATTTATTTAATAATGTAGAATTAGATAAAGTAATTGATAAGATTAAATTAGATAGTAGAAGATTTGCTAAAAGGCAATATACTTTTTTCAATAATCAATTTGATACTAAATGGTTTGATGTTGATTTTAATAATTTTAATAATACTATTAATGAAGTATATGAATATATAAAAAAAGAAGCTTAAATTGCTTCTTTTTAATTTCCTACTTCTTTATATACTGTATGATCATAGGTATGTTCAGTTTTTTCTAATTCAGCTAATTTAGCATCAGTTATTAAGAAAAATTCATGTTCTAATAAATTTTGCTTATCACTAGTAACTGGATCATCCCAAGTTAGGTCTAAGTGATACCAATTATTATCTACATATACAGCATTCCATACATGTTTTTCACTTGATATTTTATAACTTTTTATATTCATTCTTTCTAAGAATAATTCCATTAAATCAGTATAACCACCACATATACCATAGCCTTGGAATAGGGGACCATATGCAATATCTGAATCATAATTTATAATATTATGATCACTTCTTTCTGAATCATAGATGGTGTTATTTATTATATAATCATGTACAGCTTTTATTTTATCTCTATCTGATAGATTGTTATTGATTAGTGTAGGTGCTACTAAATCAATCTTTTTATTAATTTCTTGTATTTGTTCATCTGTGTAACTCTTTTCAATAGTAATTGATACTCTTCCTAATGTGTCATATTCTGTTGAGATATGATTAAAGCCATTAAATGGATGAACAAAGTTATTAATATCAGATAATAATGTTTGATTTTTGGCTAAATTTTCTATTTCTTTTAAACAACCTTTATATTCTTGTGGACAATAGAAAGTAAAATCAGTTTTACCAGAATTAATAGCAGTATAATAAATATTTAATATATCTTGTTTACTATTAGGAGTGAAGTCTTCTGTGTTTTGTACAAATTCAAAGTCATAATCACGATAATAGTTATTCTTATTTTCAATTGTTACTAGTTTTTTACTACTAATTATATTGTTAATTTGAATCATTATAGTATCTCTAAATTGGAGTACTACACCTAGTATTATTAGTAATAAAGCTATTGTCATTACCTTTTTCATGTTACCTCCATTTATTCCTATTAATATTTTATATTAAAAAGATAATTTAGTAAATAAAAAAACCAATTAATTTTAATTGGTTTATTCCATATTATTTTTCATCTTTGTTAATCTTGATTTTAATCTTGCTGCTTTGTTTTTATGTACTAATCCTGATACTACAGCTTTATCAATTCTTTGATAAGCGATATTTAAGTTATTATTTGCTTCTTCTTTGTTTCCAGCTTTAGCAGCTATTTCGAATTTCTTAATTGCTGTTTTCATGCTTCCTTTTACTAAAGTATTAACATTAGCTTTTTTAGCATTTGAACGCATACGCTTTTTAGCACTTTTAATATTTGGCATAATTTCACCTCACTTTTGTAAACAAGTTAATAATACCAAATATTTTGAGAAATTGCAAATAAATATGCGAAAAAATAAAGGAAATTTGCAATAAAGTGGGTTTTATGCTATAATATGTCCAGTTTTTGGGGGTATAGTATGATAACAATTAAATTAATAGAGTTAGATGATTTGATTAGAAAAGATACTAGTATTAGTAATGATAGATTTAGAATTTTTTCTAGAATGATTAAAATTAGTCATGTTTTTAATGATTCTTATGATTCACCTGATTATTTTGAAAATATTAGTTTTGGTGGGGATAAGCTTCATAAAGTAAGTGAAGTAGATAAGATTAATAAAGTTCTTACTGATATTTATAATGCTTTAGAAAATAGTGGTATTAAAAGTGATTATGATTTATTATTGGAAGAATTAGTTGATAAAATAAATAGTGAGGAAATAGATTATAAAAAAGCTAAAATGCAATTGATTTCTATTGGATCTGCTATTGGAGTATTACCAAATTTTTATAGTGTATATGATGAATATTTGGAATTTTTATATAATAAAGAATTAGAAAAAAATAATACTAATAAAAAAACTATATAGTGTTATATATTTACTTTACATTTAATTATAAATAATAAATAAAGAACGTAAAATTAATAAATAAGTTCTTTTTTTTTATATTTAATTATTGTATAATTAATTTAGTATAGTAGAGAGGTGTAGGGTTATGCTTGGAGATAAAGATATAATTAAGAAAATCTTAAGTCATTTACAAGCTCTAATCATTGATACTAAAGTAGATATATCAAATTATATGTCTTTAAAAGAAATCTATGATTATGAATTACAATTATATAGTGCCATATCTTTGAGTCCTGAAGCATATGCTCAAGCTTTTAATGCTATAGGATATAAACAAGAAGATTTATTTCTTCAAGTTTTAAATGATGTTTGTCAAGATGAGGAACAAAAAGAAGAATTTGTTAATGAATCTAAGAATTTATATTATTTAAATGATGATGGACTAACTAATAATCCTTTATATAAAGCTCAAGTTGTTAAGTCTGAAAATGTTATATTAGAGTTTCAAAAACTAATTAAAGTAGATTTGGAGAGTAAAAGTCATTTACTATTATTTAAAGAAGAATTAGATGATAAGTTAGCTTTAGTTAAACAATTACTTGATTTTGCTTCTTTCTTTAATCAAACGGGTTTAGAAAAGCCAGTTGAAGATATTAATGCTTTTACTAATATGTTAGAAACTCTTGATTTAGAGGAAGAAGAAAAAACTAGAATATTGCTTTTAGCTTTAAAGAAGAATGCTCTTGAGTATAAAGAGAGATTAAAAGACGACAAGTTTAGATTTAAAGATAATGAAGATGTTAAACCTGAACTTATAGAGATACCTGAACAAGCTGAAAAAGAAGAATTGATGAGAATGCTTGATTCAGTAAATAGTCATGATGTTGAAATATTAGAAGAAGAAAATACTAGAGGAGGTCGAGTTGCATAATGGATACTTATCTAGTAGAATTAATTGATAAAGCAATTGATGTTAAGAGGAAATTAATAAATGAATGTAAAAGTATGAAAGATTTATCAGTAATAATTGATAATAGAGAAATTCTAGATGCTGTTAATACTGATGTTTCTTATCTAGTAAATGTAGAAGATGAAACACTTAAAGATATTATTAATAAATTTTACTTCTTAAATAAGAATCAAAAAGAAGAATTACTTACTAATTTATTGGTAATAAAAGATTTACTTGAATCTAATTCTTTGAGAGGAACTACATTTGAAGTTAGCGATGAACAAAAGAGTTATATTTATAAGTTTTTTGAAAATATGAATAGAATTATTATTGATCAACAAGAACATTATGCTGAATTACAAACTATTGATTTAGAAAGTGAGAGAAGTATAATGCAAAAGATGGGTAAATTACTTGATAATATAGTTAATAAGAAGACTTTTGTTACTGATATAGATACTTTAAGTGAAGTGTTTAGAATTAATGAATTGGAAGAGTTAGATAAAAGAGAAATTATTATTAATTTAATGGAATATAACAAAGGAGTTTATGAGGGAGAACTTGCATAAATTCCTTTTTTATGGTATAATATGGCCACATATTGGGGATGGTTTGGATGTATAGAGAAGAGTTTAGAGATGTTAGTAAGAGTACTAATTTAGAAGCTATTTGTGATATTAGAATGATGGATATTTTTAAGTATTGCGTTGATGATACGGATGTAATGCTTAATAATTTTAGACGATTAAGAAATAGTTATAGATCCAGAATTAATTATTTATTAGATTATAATAAGCTTGGAGAAGACTTCTTTACTACTTTAAAGATTTATAGTGATAGTGAACACTTTATTGGATTATTTAGATTAAATAGTGATGAATTCTTTGTTAAATTACAAAATATTTTAAATAGCGGTACTAATAGTTTAGATATCAATGATAAAACTACTATTAAATTATTAGAAGATAGAGTAGAAAAGTTAAAAAGTGTTAGAACTTTAGATGAATTAAATAGAGAATTTCCTTTAATTGCAGCTGACTATAAAAAAGGATTAGAGATGAATGAAAGAATTAAGTTACTTGATAATTTAGATGATAATAATGTTGAACATGCTAAATTAAAGAATGAGTTGTTGCAACTAAAAAGATATTATTATAATTGTGGTTTAAGATTTAGTTTTAGTCATTTTATCGGAGAACAAGTTAAATTATATAGTAATTTTATAAAGAAAAGAGAAAAAGTTAAAAACTATTGTGAACATTCTAATCTAAGTTATCAGATGTTTGATGGGATTAATCAAGAAAAATTAGAATTGTTATTATGTGATACTTATTTAAATAAGATAGATAATTCTAATAATTTAGATGAAATATTCTTGTTAGTTAAGATGTGTGAGGAGTATTTTATTAAGACTGTTCATACGGATAAAGTAATTGAAAAGGAAGATAGAAAGATATCATATAAGAGTTTAGTTAAAAGATATAAGAATGTACTTAAGAAATATAATATTGAGTCTAAATGTTTTGTTAATTGGGAAATATTACCTGATGGAGAAGATTTAGATAGAGTACATCAAGTTAATGAACCTAGAGCTTATAGAGAACTTAGTGAAGAAGAAGTTAGAAAACTTAGAGAAGCTAATAGACGTAAGATTGATTTCTTTAATAGTAATTATTATTTGGGCAGAGCACTTGGTGATTCTTATTTTAGAGGTTATATTGCTTTCTTCTATCCTAATGGAGAAGTATTAATGGATACTATGGTAGATGATGAGCACTTAAAAGGTGCCATTGGTGATGCTATGTACAATGTTAATATATATGACTTTGTTGAATTATCTAAGTTAGATAAGAAATCATTAAGAGAGACTGGAAAAGCTACTAAAATAGTTCATAGAGGAAATTGGGAAGAGAGAGCTAAAGCTATTATTAGTAGACCTTCTACTGAAAAAAGTATTAGTGATACTAAGATGTTAATTAAAAGTTTACAAAAATAAAAATGAGTTTAATAACTCATTTTTTTATTGATATAATTCTTGTTTTAATAAATCTAAGTTGTTTGTTGTTAGAACTTCATAATTTTTCTTATCACTTCTTTCAGTATCTGTTAAGTTATCAAGTCTATGTAGTTCTATCTTTTTAATTGAAGGGTTGTTTTCTAAAAACTTAGCTGCATTATCTGGCAAAGTTTGATTTTTAAATACTATTAAATAACTAACATCTTTATTATCTACTAATTCTTGAGCAGTAGCAATAGTCTTATCAGTTGCATCATTATCTAAACATATTACATTTAAACCAAATTTTTCTAAATATTTTAAAGCTGAATTACCAACAATAATATTTTTATCATTAGTATTTTCTACGGCTAATCTATAGTTGGCATCTAATTCTGATAAAGTTACTTTTAATTCTTCATAATTATTATCTACTTCTTTTTTTAAATAAGAACTTGTTATATATTCACTTAAACCAATTCTAATATTTTCAGCCATCATTAATAGTGATGATGGATTTAACCATAATTCTTCTGGTGAATAATCAGTTTTTAATACATAAGCTGTATCAATTATTTTTAGATTTGGATTAATATCTAGTAAATCCATTGCTAAGGTTCTTTCTTTTTCTACTAGTCCATTGTAAATGAATAGATCGTAGTTGGCAAAATCATTTTTTTGTTTTTTATTAAAATTATAATCTTCAATAGTAATACCATCTGGATAAACTGAAGTAATAGTTGAATGTTCACCATACATTTCTTTAATTAAATATTCATTAGAATAATTAGTAACTAATATTCTAATGTTATCCATATCATCATTTGAACAAGCTGTTGTAAGAATTGATATTGGTATTAATAATAAAATAAATAATAATAGTTTAATTTTTCTTTTCATTCTTTTTCTCCTTTGCTGGTACCGGATCATAACCAAATCCTCCACCAGGTCTACATCTTAGGATTCTTTTTAGACTAAGATATGAGCCTTTAATGGAACCATATTCAGTTATAGCAAGCTTTGCATATTCACTACATGTTGGAGTGAAACGACAAGCATTATGCCAATGAGTCGGTGTTTTTTGATATAAATTGATTATTTTTAGTAAGATATTTTTCATACGCTCACCATATTTCAATTTTACTATTATTGAGTATTTTTTTCAAGTAGAAGAAATAGTTTATTAGTTTTAATTTTTTTGATATAATTGTTTTGGTGATTATAATGGAAGAGTTATTTAATAAACTTAATATTAAGCCTAAAAATATAAATATATATAATACTGCTTTTAGTCATAGTTCTTATGTTAATGAACATAAAGTAAAGAGTGATTATGAAAGATTAGAGTTTTTAGGTGATGCGGTACTTGATTTAGTTGTTGCGGATTATTTGTATAATCATTATAAAGAAACAGAGGGAGAAATGACTAAAGTTAGAGCTAGCTATGTATGTGAAAATGCTAATTATGAGTATTCTACTTCATTAGGTCTTTCTAAATATATTAAAGTTGGACATGGAGAAGAAATTGATGGTGGGGCTTTTAAAAAGGCTATTGTTGCTGATATATTTGAAGCTTTAATGGGAGCAATTTATTTAGATTTAGGATATGCTACTGCGAGAAAAGTAATATTAGATATAGTTGTACCTTATATAGAGAATCCAAAGATAACTTTCTTTAGTGATTATAAGAGTGCTTTACAGGAGTATGTACAAACTACTCAAAAGAGTCTTTCTTATAATATAGTTAAAGAAGAGGGACCTGCACATAATAGAAAATTTACTATAGATGTAGTGATTGATGATATTAGTTATGGTACTGGTGTAGGTAATAGTAAAAAGGAAGCTGAGCAAGAGGCTGCAAAGAAAGCCTTGGAGAAATTAGCTATTTGACAGCATTGTATACAATGTTGCTTTTTTTTGTTGCAAAAATAGAAATAATATGATTAAATTATAATTGTAATAATACAATCATAAAGATAAAGAATGGAGGATATGAAAAATGAAAAAACGTACAGGAATTATTGGTGTATTAATTGCAATTTTAGTATTAGGAATTGGTTATGCTGCAGTGTCTGGTGTTGACTTATTAGTTAATGGTACTGCTAATGTTAAAGTAGACGATGCAAACTTTAAAGTTCACTATGATCAATCAGCAAATCCAACTATCACTATGGGAGATGGTGTAGTTAATACAGCTACAGTTACAGCTACATATACAGATGACTTACATGCAACAATTAATGTTGATGGATTTACAAAGAGAGGAGATAAAGCAACAGTGGTTTATACTATTGTTAATGAAAGTGAAGATATTGATGCTACTTTAAGTTCTCCTGAAATTGATGAGTTTGATACTGAATATTTTAATGTAACTGCTACTCTTGGAAAAGAAGAGCTTGCTAAAGGTGGAGATACTACTACTTTAACTGTTGTTGTTGAAGCTATTAAGACTCCAACTGTTGATGATGTATCTACTAATATTAATATTACTGTTCCAGCAGATCCAGTACTTTAATAAGATTTTAGAACTGTAATATAAAAAAATAAAACAAGAAAAGAGATAAGTGAGGGGAAGTACATGAAAAAGAATAATGTCATTCTTAAGATTGAAATATTGTTAGTTATACTTTTAAGTGCATGTACTTTCTTTCGTTTTACTAGCAATAAAATATTTATTGCTTTTTTGCTATTATTAGTAGCGTTACTATTAGGTTATTTCTTCAAAAAAGAAAAAGTATTAAAATCAGATAAAAATAAAATACTTAAAGTATTACTTGTCTTTTCAATATTATATTTAGCTTTATTTTATATGATGGGTTTATATACTGGATATAATAAAGCAAGTAATATATTTGGTCTTAGTACAATTATTAAGTATATAATACCTTTTACAGTTATTATTATTTCTACTGAGTATATTAGAAAAAAATTACTAATTAATGATTCATTAAAATCTAAGGCTTTAGTAGTTATTATTACGACATTTATTGATATATTGTTATATATTAATTTATATAGTGCTGATAATTTAGATAGTTTCTTAATTTTACTTGGTTTTATTACTTTTGCTAGTGTTGCTAATAACTTATTGTTTACTTATTTATGTTCTAGATATGGAATTAAGTCAATTATTATATATAGGTTAATTACTACTTTGTATATTTATTTTATTCCATATGAGCCAGATGTTTATGTATACTTTAGAACATTTATTAGAATGCTTTTCCCATTACTTATTTATTTATATTTGGAAAAGTATTATAATAGTGACAAGGAAGCTACTAGTAAGAAAGATTTTAGAAAACAAATTATTAGTCTTATTGTTGGTACTTGTGTGATAATTGCTGTTATTATGCTTGTTTCATGCAAATTCTATGCTGGAGTTCTAGTAATAGGTAGTGATTCTATGACTGGGACTATAGATAGAGGAGATGTAGTTTTCTATATAGCTGATAAAGATAATATTAAAAAAAGTGATGTTATAGTCTTTGAAAGAAAAGATGTTAGAATAGTTCATAGAGTTATTAATAAATTAAATATTAATGATAGTGAAAGATATTATACTCAAGGAGATGCTAATAAATATCCAGATGAATTTTATGTTTCTCAAAACGAAGTAATTGGAAAAGTTTTGTTTAAAATTAAATATATAGGAAAACCAACATTATGGTTAAGAAATGTTTTTGATAAAGAGGGATGAAAATGAGTAAGAAAGTAGATACTAGAAAAAAAGATATTAGGAAATTTGTTATTGTTATTAGTTGTTTATTGATAGCAGGTATATTATTATTATGTTTTTACTTTATAAGTGGTAATAAAAGAGTTATGACTTATAAAGAGAGTAGTGATATAGACTATAAAGTTATGCTTAAGGATAATGAGTTCTATGAAGACAATTATCTAGATAAAGATAAAGGTTATATTGCTAGTATAATAGACTCTATATTAATAACTAATTATAATTATAAAGTTGATTTCTCTGAAGATGTTGATTATGATTATTCTTATAAAGTAGTTGCTGAAATTGATGTTAAAGATCAAAAGAATGACAATAACATTTATCATTTTAGTGAAGTTTTATCAGAGAAAAAGAATAGTAAAGATCGTGGAGATATTGATATTACTATTAGTGATTTGAGTGTTAATTTTCCTAAATATAATAATATAATTAGTAAATTTAAAAATATTTATGAATTAAATAATATTAATAGTTCTTTAAATGTTAATTTATATGTAACTATTAATAATATTAATGGAAGAGATGTTAGTAAGTTTAATGATAAAAAGGTTGCTAGTTTAATTGTACCTTTAACATTAAATACAGTAAGTATTGATACTAGTAAAAATATAAATGTAGATAATAATGTGGTTGAATTAGATGGTGGTAATTATATTATTTGGGTCTTATTCCTTGGATTACTATTAATAATAATTGGTGCTGTTTATGCAGTTTGTTTAGTAGTTTACTTAAGAAAGAGTAGAACTGCTCAAATGATTTATGATAAAGAAATTAAGAATATAATGAATAATTATAATGGTTATATTCAAAGAATTAGTGATTCTTATGATATAGGTACTTCACAAGTATTAAAGATTGAAAGCTTCAATGATATTTTAGAGATTAGAGATACTTTAAAACAACCTATATTAATGCTTGAAAATGATAAGAAAGATGGTACATTCTTTATTATTCCAGCAACTAATAATATTATTTATACTTATGCTTTAAGAGTAGTTGATATTAAAGCTAAGATGGATGGTAAAGAGGTTCCTACTTATAATATTACTGAAATAATAGCTAGTGACTTTAAGAAAAACAAGAAATTTACTGATAAGTATATTAAAGAACAAATTACTATGACTACTGCTATGCCTAAAGTAGATGAGTCTAATGTAATTAAAGGTAGTAAAGATAAAGATAATAAACTTTATGATCAATTAGAGAAAACTAGTAGTTTTGATTTTAGTAGTTTAAGAAAAGAAACTAAGAAAGCTAAGAAAAAGAATAAATAAAAGGAGAAGTTTTACT
>AUXO012175449.1_pt1 | contig 11623 bp, 9 predicted proteins | sample 768731 | NCBI WGS metagenome assembly AUXO01 (sample SAMN02715735, study PRJNA202380) | gut metagenome | biome: sheep rumen | host: Ovis aries | place: New Zealand: Palmerston North | reverse complement strand
GAATAAAGGTGCCTCCGTTTTCAACAAAACGGCGGACTTTCTCTGCAAACCCTGCACGGAACATATAGAGCATGGGAGCCGCCACAATCCTGTATTCGTCCAGAGACTGCGTCATATCGATGACATCAACATTCAGTCCCTGCTTTCGGAAAGCATAATAGTTTTTTTCTACCGTTTCTTTGTAATACAGGTTTTTATTCCTGGGGCCGGCCGCATTCTCCAGAGCCCATCGGTTCTCCCAGTCATAGACAACAGCAACATCCGACTTCACAACAGAGCCCTGCAGTTCGCTCAGCCGCTCGAGATCCGAACCGACTTCACAGCACTCCAGATAGGTGCGCTCACCGTCTTTTCCGTAATGGTCGATCACTGCACCGTGGAATTTTTCAAAACCGCCGCGCCCTTTTCTGATCTGGAAATACAGCACACTCTCGGAGCCATGTGCAATCGCCTGCAAGGATGCAGCTTCCAGCATCCCGGGCCGTTTCAGCTTGCTGACAGACTGCCAGTTGGTCGCGCCGGGGCAGGACTCCATAAGCATGTAAGGAGCCTTTTTCAGCGTACGCATGATATCATGCTGCATCCCGTTGTCCATCGCGATCAGCCTGTCCGGTCCCTTGTGCCAGGTCGGATAAGTATCCCAGGATATGATATCCAGTTCTTTCGCCATCTCATGATAATTGATGATCGGATAATTGTACATCATATTCGTGGTGACCGGCTTCGTGCCTCCGGCATCCCGCAGCGCACGGATCTCATTCCTGCAGAAATCGATGGTCTGGCTGCTTACGAATCTGCGCCAGTCCAGATACAGGCCGTGGATGGAAGACTCTCCCAGTGAGGACGGGCTTTCAATCTGGTCAAAGCTCTGATAATCATGGCTCCAGAAAGATGTATTCCACTTCCGGTTCACCTCATCAATGGTTTTATATTTCTTCTGAACCCAGTCCCGAAACGCCTGCTGGCAAAGCGGACAATGGCACTCCTCTCCATACTCATTTGAGATATGCCACAGGATCACGCCCGGATGATGGTCAAACCGTTCTGCCAGCTTACTGTTCAGCTGACGGACCTTCTCCCTGTAAACAGGCGAAGTATAGCAATGATTGTGACGCAGACCGAAGATATTTCTCCTGCGGTCCTCCGTAACCCTTAGCACTTCCGGGTATTTATCCGCCAGCCAGTGCGGTCTGGCACCTGACGGCGTAGCCAGGATAACAGAAATCCCATTTTGATAAAGGCGGTCAATAATCTCTTCCATCCAGTCAAAATCATAGACTCCCTCTTCCGGCTCCAGTTTTGACCATGCAAATATACCAAGTGAAACCACATTGATATGTGCCTTTTTCATAAGACGGATATCCTCTTTTAAAATATCCGGATATTCCAGCCACTGATCGGGATTGTAGTCTCCCCCATATAATAGTTTTCCAAAATCTACACGCATACTATTCCTTCCTTTTCTGTAATGTTTTTATTTTACCATAACGGGACAGAGAATCAACCGGCATCTTTCCTTCATTCGAAAAAAATCAGGATTGTTCACAAAGTTTTTAAAAAGATAATGTGCGATTCCTGTTGTATACACCGGAAAGAAGTGCTAAGATAAAAAACTGAAAAAATTCAAATTCGGATATCATTCATCAATCATATACGGAGGATTATCAATGAGAAAGTCAAAGATTATGCTGATGACTACACTGGCAGCCAGTCTGGCGGCCAGTCTGACATTTTTCACCGGCTGTCAGTCAGAAACCACTGCCCGGACCGGTTCCGGCCAGCTCAGCGCACACAGTGAATCACAGACGAGTGCGGATACAGAGGGCGAACTGTCCCCCACCGTTACCCTGGACAATACATACTGGGCCGGAAGCAACGTCCGCGTGCGCATGCTGTTTGATAAAGACGGCAATTGCCGATACGGATATGTCGGAAAATACGATCTGGAAACGACACCGGACGGCACCCCCATCCTGACACAGATCTTCTATGCCAACACTGACAGCGGACAGCTCGCCAGTTCCACTTTTGCCCTGCGGGACAATGGGGACGGCACCTATTCCAAGACCGTTTATATCGAAGGAGAACAGCCGGATTTTGAGGATGAACAGTTTACTACAGAGCTCGCATTGGACGAAGGGACAGACGGACTCCTGTCCGGTTCTGTTTTTGATGGTGTCTATGTAACCTCCGACGGACAATACTTTTCCTTCCACTCTGACGGTACCTTTGAGATGGACACGTGGATGACCTATGCCGCTGACGAAGACCATATAGAAATCATCGGATCTGAAGAATCCACGCTCTACACGTATGAAGCCGATCCCGACTACAGCAGGATCAGCCTGTATAAAGAAGGCAAACTCGTCATGGAGCTTGCAACAGAAGAAGCGATCGAAGGCAAATAAAACGACAGAGGAAATATCCTCTGCCGTTTTTTTTTGCAAATCGATATTTTATTTGACCGCACCAGTGATACCTTCCGCAAACTGCTTCTGCAGTACAAAGAAGATAACCATGGTCGGAATGGAGCAGAACAATACGCCCATCATGATCATACCATAATCGATAACATAACCGCCAGTCATGTTTGCAATCAGCATGGTCATATTCAGTGTCTTACCATTCGTCATACAAACCTTCGGCCACAGATACGCATTCCACGCATTCATGAATGTAATAACCGCTGCTGCCGCATAGGTAGATCTCATGGTCGGGAAGAACATCCGGAAAAAGATGCTGATCTCATTCAGACCATCGATGCGGGCTGCCTCAATAATGTCGACCGGGAAGGCCCGGGCATTCTGCCGGAACATCATAATCATAAACGGCGTCGATATCATCGGCAGGAAGAAACCAGGAATCGTGTTCAGAAGATGAGCCTTGGAGAACATCTTGAACAGCGGGATCATGGTCGCAACCTGCGGAATCATCATTGCCAGAAGAAGGATCGAGAATAACAGGTCTTTGTACTTGTCGTGATATACCTCAAATCCATATCCTGCCAGCGAGCAGATGAACAGACACAGCAGTGTCACGCTGATGGCATAGAAGAAAGAGTTTGCCATTGCTTTTCCGAGCGGCTGCGCAGCTACAAGATTTCTGAAGTTCTGTGCTGCATAAGCACCGGGGATCAGACGTCCTCTGGATACATCTGCCATTGTGTTCGTAGCTGCTGAAATCATCCAGTAGAAAGGGAACACGCTGAATACAGAAAAGATAATCAGGAAAATATAGGTCGGAATCAGCCTGCGCTGAATCATGGATTTATTTCTCTTCTTAGTCACGTGTATCACCTACTTTCATATTGATAAATGCCAGGATTGCCACGATAATGAAAATCAGGAAAGCCATCGCGCACGCATAACCAAAGTTCGGTGAACGAAGGAAACATGTATTATATACGTAGTGTGACATTGTGATGGTGGCGTTTGCGGGTCCGCCATTTGTCAGGTTGACAGACTCATCGAACAGCTGCAGGGTACCGTTGATTGACATGATGAATGTCATAATGATTGTCGGTCTCAGCAGCGGAACTGTGATGCTCCAGAATGTCTTCCATCCGTTCGCGCCGTCAATCTGTGCCGCTTCATATACGGAATACTCAATATTCTGCAGACCGGCCAGATAGAATACCATGTTGTAACCGGTCCATCTCCAGATCAGCGCAAAGATGATAACAAACTTTGCCGTAGCTGCATTGCCCAGCCAGTTATAGCCGGTGTTCATCAGATGCAGTGCCTGGAAAACATGATTAACAAAACCGTCCTGTGCGAACAGGAAACGGAAGATCAACGCATAAGATACGAGGGATGTCGCACACGGAAGGAATACACACGTACGGAAAAGTCCCTTGAAGCGTAAGTCCTTGTTATTCAGAAGCTGTGCCAGAAGGATTGCCAGCACCAGCATGATCGGCACCTGAATCGCAAGGTAAATAAATGTATTTCCGATCGAACGAAGAAAAACTCTGTCCTGGAACATACGCGCATAATTAACAAATCCTGCAAATGTCATATTTGCGCCCTGTCCGGTCTGTAAAGACATGAGAAATGCTTTTATCATCGGAAAGAAGCTCATGACCGCAATCATCGCAGATGCCGGGATCAGAAATACCCATCCGGCAAAATTCTGCTTCTGCAGCAAAGACATGCCCTTTTTCTTTGAATCCACCTCAAACCCCCCTTTTATAAAATGTGGGGACTGCACGCAGTCCCCGCACAAAGTACTTTGTTTACAGATTAGTTGCCAAGAACTGCTGCTGCGTCAGCATCAGTGGAATCCTGTGCAAGCTGTAACTCAGCATTGATATCCTGTCCAGCCATGATATTCTGGATAGCGGTACCAACATAACCACGCGCATCGTAGTACATCGGGCTTGTGTTGTTGGAAGGAACATTTGCGCTCATCTCAACGATCTTAGCGAAGATCGGCTGATCATTCCAGAATGCCTGCGGCTCCTGATATACAGGGTCATCTGCCATCGGCTTGTAAGTAGCGATTGCGGATGTTGTCGGAAGAATGTTCTCATACAGCTTTGTGCTGCCAGCGAATGTATTCTTCAGGAAGTCAACTGCAAGGTCAACGTTCTGGCAGTTGCATGTAATATACCAGGAAGAACCACCGTTGTTGGAGTAGTTGGTAGCACCCGGTGTCTTAACCAGTGACGGCATATTGGTGATATCCCAAAGGCCTTCAAAATCCTTAACTGCCATGATCGTAGCTGCGATCCAGCATCCGTTTACTGTACCTGCAACCTGGCTGGTTGTGATGGAGGAAATGTACTCATCCCAGGAGTTAACCTCGAAGTAGATACCTTCCTTAACCATTGTCTGGTAGATGTCGATACACTCTAACAGAGCTTCGTTTCCAACGATGTTCGCGGAGCCATCCTCATTAAAGAGAGAAGCGCCTGCGGACTGAAGCATCATAAGGATCGTATCCGGAGAATCTGCCTGACCGGAGAGCATGTACATACCGGTTTTTTCTTTGACGTCCTTACCGATCTCGATGAATCTGTTCCAGTCGATATCTGTAAGATCAGCAATCGTATATCCTGCCTGCTCGAGGATATCTGTTCTCCATGCACCGATAACGCAGCCGTTATCGAACGGAACACCATAGTTCTTGCCGTCTACTGTAGAATAAGCAAGCTTGCCTTCCGGGAACTGTGAAAAATCAATTCCGGAATCTGTCAGATCAGTAAATGCTTCCGGATAAGCAGTTACATATTTCTGATAGGAGTTGTCCTGCATCAGAACGATATCCGGCAGTGTAGAGAAGTCGCCTGATGTTGCAGCTGTGATCAGATTTGTCTCGCAGTCATCGGAAAGAGTCTCGATAACTTGCAGACCGAAATCAGGATTCACTTCTTCTTTGTAGATCTTTCCTGCTTCCATGATGGACGGAATGTTGAATGCGGGATCCCATGTCCATACTGTCAGAGTCTCTGTACCGGCAATTGATTTGTCGCTGTCAGCTGTAGCTGCTCCGCCTGCTGACTCAGCTGCTGCGGAACCGTCACCTGCTGCCGCTCCGCCGTCTGCGCCCTTGCTGCCGCAGCCTGCCATTGCGCCCATAGATGCAACCATGGCACCTACGAGCATGATTGAAATTACTTTTTTCTTCATGTGTTCTCCTCCTCATGAATCATAATGTCCTGCGAACGCATTTTGTTGATTATTACCAAGTTTTTGTTATGTAGTCACGTTCACATGTGCATATTATACCAAAGCGCCCTTCTCTATAGTATGCAATTTCGCTTATGATATTTGCAAATATGACTATTTATAGTGTTTTTGACCAACAACTTTGCAAATATTATGTTTATTTGCCAAAAATGACGGCAGGATCCTCTGATCCCGCCGTCAAATCTACCATCCTTTTTCAATTAGAATATTACAATCTGTAAGTCTGCTTTCATAGTTGTCCGGCTGTTTCTTCCACTGATAAGGGGACAATCCCGTAACACGCTTGAAATTTCTGTTGAATGTAGAGGTCGTGGTAAACCCGACCCGCAAAGCTACCTCTTCCATGGAACTTCCTGTTTTTCTGATCAGTTCACAGGCTTTTTTAATCCGCACCTGATTCAGATACTCCACCGGCGTCATCGAGATATTTTCTTCAAAAAGCCGCCGGAAATGGGACTCACTCATATGGCAGGAGTCGGCAACAGCAGAGATTTTCATGGGCTGCGCATAATTGATACGAATATAATCCAGTGCCGGACGAATCTGGTCAAAGCCGTTTTTGTGCCTGAGACCTCCATCCGGCATCGTCCTGGGATCCGCATGCAGACGCGCCACATTGATCAGCAGCGTCAGAATCAGTCCGCGCACACAGTCCCGGTACAGCATATCCGGTTTATTGCGCATTTCCTCCATAATGGAATGAATGATGCCGGACAGCTCCGGTGTATCCTTCTCATACCCAATGTATGCGCTTTTATGAATCTTCTCCAGCAGTTTCTGCTGGAAGAGAATATCCTCCGGATACATCGTCTGAAGCACTTTCTCTGTATCGACGAAAAGATACTCCCAGAAACATTCCCCTTCCTCAGAACTTACCGTCGTATGAGGATAGTTTGGCGGAATCACAGTAATCATACCGGTTCTGTACGGTATTTTCTCCTGCTCCATCTGCATCGTCCCTGTTCCGCTGCGGCATACCCCGATTTCCAGCAGATTGTGAAAATGCATCAGTTTATCTCTGGAACCGTACTTGCGCTTCCAGCTGTCGCCCTGCAATGCAATCAAAAATTCATTTTGCGGAATGTCATAGTATCTGAGTTCAACTTTTCCCTTATTTTTTTTCATTGCAAAAAAACCTTCATTGGATAACGAATCTTGAGGAAACGGAGTGTTTCCTCCTCCAGATCCAGCAGTAGTTTTATTTTTTCCCTGTCCTTATATACAATCATGGTATAGTACGGAATATCATCCTCATAGGATGTATAATCGTATTTTCTGATCTGTTCTGTTCCGCCATTCTTTTTGTATTTTGCAACAGCTTCATGATCAGGCGGTGCAACCACTTCGATGTTCTTATAATAAAGGACCTGCTCCGTCTTTCTGCGTCTCTTCCCCCGGATCACATCGATGGAAAATTGCTCGTTCTCAAAGTTATACTCATATGCCTTATCACCCCAGATGGTGAAAAAATAATACAGCGCAGCCATCAAAAACGCAGGCATGAAGTACCCGTTCTGGAAAATAATGCCAAGGATAACAAAAATGATCGCAAAAATGACCATAAGCCGCGAAAGCAGTTTAAAATACTTTTTCTGTTTCCTTTTTACCTGCTGTGTCAGATTATAGTTCATCAATTTTCCCCGTATCCGTCCGGATTGCTGCTCTGCCATCTCCAGGAATCCGCACACATTTCCTCAATACCGTATTCGGCCTCCCAGCCAAGCTCCTCTTTTGCTTTTGCGGGATCGCAATAGCACATGGCAATATCTCCGGGACGTCTGGGCTTGATCTGATATTTGATCGGATGCCCGCAGGCCTTCTCAAAGGCATGTACGACCTGAAGGACACTGTAACCATTGCCGGTACCCAGATTATAAATCGAAACGCCTTCGTTTGCAGCAAGCTTTTCAATAGCCTTCACATGGCCGACAGCCAGATCTACCACATGGATATAGTCTCTGACTCCGGTTCCGTCGGGGGTATCGTAATCATCTCCGAACACTCCAAGGCAGTCCAGCTTTCCAATCGCGACCTGTGCGACATAAGGAAGCAGGTTGTTCGGTATTCCCTTGGGATCTTCTCCTATTTTACCGCTTTTATGAGCTCCGATCGGATTGAAGTAACGAAGCAGAACAACATTCCATTCCGGATCGGAAGTATGGATATCGGTAAGGATCTGCTCCAGCATGCTCTTTGTCCATCCATAAGGATTCGTGCAGATTCCCTTCGGACAGTTTTCGGTAATCGGGATTTCAGCCGGATCACCATATACTGTTGCGGACGAACTGAAAATAATATTCTTACATCCGAACTTTCTCATGGTATCTGTGAGCACCAGCGTCCCCCCGATATTATTCTGGTAATATTCAATTGGCTTTGCGACGGACTCTCCGACTGCCTTCAGGCCTGCGAAATGAATCACGGCATCGATCCTGTTCTCCTCAAAGATCTTTGTCATGGCTTCACAGTCACGAATATCCGCCTCATAAAATTTCAAACTCTTTCCGGTAATCTCCTGTACACGGTCTAATGCAATCCTGCTTGAATTATAAAGATTATCAACAACAACGACCTCATAACCCGCATCCAGAAGTTCCACACACGTATGGCTGCCGATATAGCCGGCACCGCCTGTAACCAGTATTGTCATATTTATCAATCCTCCTGTTTCAAGTATCGTTCAAGTCCTGCTTAAGCATATTACAGAACCGCAAGGAATCTGTCAAATGCTTTTCTGCCTTCCTCGCTGCACTTATAAACGCCTGCGTCCTCCAGAACCTTTACAAACACTTTTCCGATCTCCTGCTGTAAAATATCCGCTGTGTTTTCTTCTGTAAAAGAATAACTGTTCCGGAATGAATCACACCAGTCTGCATGCTTACGGATGGTTTCATTCTCCCGCAGGTCTTTTCCTGCCAGAATATATTCTGCCACCAGTTCCATCTCGTTTTTGAGGCGTGCAGGCAGAACTGCCAGGCCCATAACTTCAATAAGACCGATATTTTCTTTTTTTATGTGATGCAGTTCGGCATGAGGGTGATAAACGCCCAGCGGATACTCCTTTGTGGTTATATTATTTCTCAAGGCAAGATCCAGTTCATACATACCGTCCCGCATACGGGCGATCGGTGTAATCGTATTATGCGGTTCACCGTCTGTCTCTGCATAAACAAAAGCAGCTTCATCGGTATACCCGCGCCACTTTTTCAAAATGTGATCCGCCAGATCAATCACACGCTCATCCTCTGCTCCCCGGAGACGGATGACAGAAAGCGGCCAGTGCACAATTCCTGCCTGCACATCCTCAAATCCGGGTACTGTAAAGGACTTCTCGATTCCAGCCTTTTCCATGGCAAACGTGTAATGTCCGCCCTGAAAATGATCATGACTGAGAATCGACCCGCCAACGATCGGCAGATCTGCATTCGATCCGAGGAAATAATGCGGAAACTGTTTTACAAAGTCAAACAGCTTTCGAAATGCCGTCCGGTCAATCTTCATCGGCACATGCTGTCCGTTGAATACGATACAGTGCTCATTGTAATAGACATAAGGAGAATACTGGAATCCCCATTTTTCACCATTGATCGTAATGGGAATAATCCTGTGGTTCTCTCTGGCCGGATGATTGATCCGGCCGGCATATCCCTCATTTTCCATGCAGAGCTGACATTTCGGATAGGCAGACTGCTTTGCCAGCTTCGCAGCGGCGATCGCCTTCGGATCTTTTTCCGGTTTACTTAAATTGATAGTAATATCTATATCTCCATACCGGGACGGCACTTTCCACTTGCGATCCTTTGCGATCCTGTCCTTTCGGATATAATTGGTCGCCATGCTGAAACGGTAATAGCTGTCCGTTGCCTGCTGCGGGCTTTCGGAATACTGCCTGCGGAATTCTGCGATCACCTGTGCGGGGCGCGGGGTAATACAGTTCATCAGTCTGGTGTCAAACAAATCACGGGAAACGATTCCGTCATCCGTCAGAGCGCCTGTCTGAAGCGCGTAATCCAGCAAATGATCAAGTATATCCGCCAGATTCATTCCATCCGGCAATGTTTCCGGTTTCTCGTAGTCTTCTTTTCCCAATACTTCCAGAATCAGATTTGTGCTGTAGATCCGTTCTTCTTCAGGAATCAGGCCCGCATCAATTCCATACTGCACCAGGCCGGCAATATATGTATCTGTCATAACAAAAACTCCTTTTCATACATATAGCTGCGATTCTTTTCTCGCCAAAAACAGAATATAATCTAAAGCACCCGGCCTCCGTCACCGATCTCCACTACATAAAAATCAGCGGCATATCCGATTTTCTCCAGATATTTCTTCCCGACATTATTGATAAAACTGTCGACCGCATCATTTCTGACGATGCTGACTGTGCAGCCGCCGAAACCGGCACCGGTCATTCGTGATCCGATGACACCTTCCTGCTCCCATGCGGCTTCCACCAGTGTATCCAGTTCCTTACCGGTCACTTCGTAATCGTCTCTCAGAGAAACATGGGATGCATTCATGAGTTTTCCGAATTCCTCCAGATTTCCTGCCGTCAGGACTTCTACCGCCTTCAGCGTCCTCTGATTCTCATAAACTGCATGTTTTGCACGGCGCTGTCTGACCTCGCTTTTAATCAGAGTTCTGTTGGCTTCAAACTCCTCTTCCGTCAGATCGCCCAGCGATTTGATATCCAGCTTTGTCTGAAGCTCACGCAGCGCTTCTTCACATTCTGCTCTGCGCTCATTATACTTGGAATCCCCAAGCCCCCGTTTCTTGTTGCTGGAAGCAATGACAATTTTGGCATCCTTCAGCACAAGAGGAGCATATGTATACGACAGGTCACTGCAGTCCAGGAAGATCGCGTGGTCTTTTTTGCCCATGGCGATTGAAAACTGATCCATAATGCCGCAATTGACGCCATTGAAATTATTCTCAGAATACTGCCCGAACAAAGCGATGTCCTGCATGGTCACCTGATCAAATCCGAAAAGATCCCTGAGCATGACCCCTGTCACAACCTCCACCGACGCAGAAGAAGACAGTCCGGATCCATTCGGAATATTGCCGAACAAAAGCATATCAAATCCGCTTTCAATCGGATATCCCTTCTCCGTAAATGCCCATGCAACCCCGACCGGATAATTCGTCCAGCCTCCTTTTTTTTCATTTATCAGATGATCAAGGGTTCTCTCCACAATTCCAAGATGAGAAAAGTTTTTGGAGAAGAACCGCATCTTCCTGTCATTTCTTTTACGCGCAATTGCGTAGGTCCCGATTGTCAGCGCACAGGGGAAAACATGTCCCCCGTTATAATCTGTATGTTCGCCGATCAGATTCACTCTGCCGGGCGCAAAGTATTTGCGAATATCTCCTCCATCCCCAAATTGTTTGATGAAATCCTGTACAAGCTCATTCACCATGTCATACTTCCCCTTCCATTTAATTCTTCACTGCATATTTATCCAGGTATTTCAGTACCTGTTCTCCGGACATTTTCCGCAGACCGGCACTGTCTGCTGTTTTTGACATATCCCAAGTGAATTTCGTGCCGTTTTTATATGAATCATTCATCGCCTGATGATTTTCTGCTCCGAATGATTCCCACCATTTTCCGTAATGGTTCTTCATGAATTCGATGGCAAGTTTTGTGGCAACGGTATGCTTTCCGTTTTTTGCCGTGCCGCTTACCTGAACGCCGCCGTTCGGCGTGCTGTGCAAAAGCAGAATACTTCCGTCCGAGCACGTACCGAGACAAAGATAGACATGACCGGACCGGCTCACGATATCTCCGGGAAGGAATCTGGAGGACGTATTGCTTTGTGACGCTGTCCCAAATCCCCAGCCGGCCAGTGCGGAAGCCATCTCCGTTGACGATGTCACATATCCGGAGGCATTCCTGTTCTTTGTAACTCCGTTAAACACAGCCCACCCAA
>AUXO014807604.1_pt1 | contig 11624 bp, 10 predicted proteins | sample 768731 | NCBI WGS metagenome assembly AUXO01 (sample SAMN02715735, study PRJNA202380) | gut metagenome | biome: sheep rumen | host: Ovis aries | place: New Zealand: Palmerston North | reverse complement strand
ATCATCTGATTCTTGGAATGAATCAATAAGTTCGTATGCTGTGTTTACGCCCTATGATAAACTTTTAGAATCCGGATTTGACGGGTATTACGGCTCATTTTTTAATATAAAAGATTGGAAAAATTCGCATGATTTATATAATCAAATATCAAATACTTTAAAAACTTTAAAAGAATTTGAAACTAAAAAAAGCGTGATAGGGAGTTTTACAAATCATGACCAAGTTAGTCCTATACTGATAAACGGCCCTGAACTTAGTGATATGATTATATGGCTTAATGCTACGTTACCGCTAAATTCTTACTTTGTAGACGGATTTCAAACGGGTGATGATTATGTTTATCTAAACGGGAATAAAAAATCAAAAACTTCGAATACTGATGATTACACATATTTTACTCATCATGGACAAATTGATATATTCAATTATTCAAGAAAACCGGGCGGAAAAAATATGTTTTTAAAAAATGATTTTATCTTAGGGAATAATGTTAAATCAAGTATTTTAGAAGTACTAAATAATGGTAAATTTACTCCGATAAAAATAAATAATGATAAAATTTTTGCATACAGTTATTCTTATAATAAAAAAACGGTTTTAACCGTTGGAAATCTTGATTTTAAAAATGAGCAAAAAGCCTCTTTTCATATTCCAAGAAATGCAAAAAATTTGAATATGATTCCTATAAAAATAACAAATATGCCGGAGGTTAAAAAAGGTAAGTTTAATTCTGTTTTAAACCCCGGCGAAATTATTGTGTTGATATTTAAATAAAAATATTAAAAATTATTTCTCATTATATTTAAGTCTGTTTTGGCATCTGTAGTCAGCTTAATGCCGTAAGTTTTGGTAAATAAATCCAATGTTGAAGGATTTATTATTTGAGGCGGACAGTTGTTCATATATAAATTTTTTATGTTTAATTGATTTTTTAGGTTTATCAAATTAGAAAATCCCATAACAGAACAATTTGTACAAATATAGGTGATTTTGTCGCTAAATTCTTTTAGTTTAGTTAAAATATTAAAAATGAGATTAACCGCAAGCGGGTCGTAATTTCCGATATAGATATTTAGTGAATTTTTCTTTTCACATTTATAAGAAAGAGTTAATACAGCTTCATCTTTATTCAAATTTGAATAAAAATCGTTAAAGTATTCTTTTCGAATTTCGGAATAATTATCTGTTCCGATAATGTATAATTTTTTGAATTCACCGGTTTTTAATTTTTCTATACAATTTTGAATTTTTGTTTCAAAATCATCCAAATTATAACCTAATCTTAGTGACGGTTTGTTTTTTCCTGTTTTGAAACCTTTCGAATCTATAGCTGTTTTTATGAGTTCGGAATAGTCGTTGTTGTCAACTTTTGTAAGTCCTTGCGGGATAACATTATTGTTTGAGAATAATCTCCCTCGGTATAGATAATCAGTATTGTAACCGGCGTTTCCGGTTAAAAGTATTGCTCCCGGGAAGGTTGCAAAATCCAGTATCGCGTTTGAATTTCCTTTCCCGTAATGACCTTTTAAGTTGTCGTATTTTTGAAATTTTTCAAAAGCGTGCGCAATCAGTAAATTTCCGTGTGTATAAATATCAATAGGAAGATCTTTTGATTGTTCCAAAATATTTAATAAGTCAAAAAAATTGTTTCCTGAAACTAAAATAGCTTTTCCTTTTCTTGTTGAAAGTGATACTTCAGTTTCTGATAATTTCCCGAATTGTTTTAGTGCGTGTTCACTTATTTTTATTGATAATTTATTATTTAAGCAAGACAGATTATTTAAATGTTTTTTTATATTTTCCGGTTTGTAATTCCGTTGATTATAAATATTTATTGCTTTTAAGACATTTATATAAATTTCAGAATCTATTCCGTCAAAATCATTTAGTTTAGATAGATTTGAGCATACACTTTTTATAACAAGAATTAGAATGTCGGTTAGACATCTTTGTTCCTGCGTTAATTTTTTATAGTTTGTAAAAAATAATTTTTCACCTTGAGATATTGTATTATTTATGGTCGTGTTTTCATTAAAGTCAATATTAAACTTTAAATTTAATGCTTTTTCGTTATTTGTTTGGCATAAATTCAGATAAGTTTGTTTGACGTTTTTAAGCAGATAAAACTGTTTTGTTATAAGCGAAAACAGTTGATTTTCACTAAATTCGTTTATAGGAATCAAACTTGCAATGTCATTAATTATTTCAAGATTAATACTTTTGTTGTCTGCGCCCATTTTATTAAGTTTTAAAATATAGTAAGAAGATTGCTTAATAAAATAAAACAGAACTTCTTGAAGTGCAGCAATACTTGGCGCTAAAGAACAAGCTCCTCGCGAAGTGCATTCATTTGCATCTGTTGAAATGTTGTTTTGAAAATTATAATTATTCATTTTTATTATCTTTCGCTAAGTGATTTTGTAAGTACTCAATAATTTCGTCTGATTCGTAAAGTCCTTTGTTGTTTTTTAAATCATATAAAAACGGAACTTGATCTTTACCTCCGAGATGAAGAAGTTTCAATGCGTTTTCGTTATCGTTGGTGTTGAGTTTTTTATAATCAATTTTATTTTCGTCCATAAAATTCATAACTTTTTTACAATACGGACATGTTTCCATCATAAATAAGTCAAACATAATTTTCTCCCCTTTGTTTAAATAGTATAAATCAGGATAAAAATTTTTTATGCCCTGAAAGTGTAATTTATAAATGTGAATAAAGAATCAGTAAGCAGATACTTGTACAAGTCATGGAATATATTTTAATGTGCTAAATTCTGTTAGCAGTAAATATCTAATAGCTGAAATATTTATCCGGTATAATTGTCTTAATGTAAAAATTGTTTTTGTATTGTAGCAAAAAATCTTTTTTTTGTATTTTAGTCTTAGCATGAGAATTTCTGCGTTAAATATTTTAAAAATATCTGTTTTTTCTGTTGCTTTAAGTGCAATTGCGCCTAAAACTCAAGCTTTGCCGCATCAAAAACAAGATTCTTTTGAAATGGTTTTTAACAAGCCTCTGCCTGCTAAGGGTTCTAACGATCAAAAATTTTTAAAATTTGCTCCTAATCCTGATGTTTTAGTCCAAAATAAAAAGAAAAAAGCAATATTTGTAGTGGATTTATCAAAAAATCATCTCTATCAATACGATAAATCCGGTAAAGCAATTTGGGTTTACCCTATTGCAAGCGGTAAAAAATCTACTCCAACTCATACCGGTGTCAGGGTAGTTTCTCATGTTGAATCTTACCCATATCGTGGTGCTCCTAAAACCTCTAAAAGAAGAAAAACTCCGCGTGCGTTCGGTCCTAAAATTATTATTTTAGATAAATTAGACCCAAAAACCGGTGAAAAATTCCCGACAGGTGAATTTATTCACGGAAATAATAATCCTTCTTCTATCGGGAAATACGCATCTCACGGTTGCATGAGGATGGATAACGAAGTTATTAAGCAATTGGCTAAAGTTGTTGAACGTGATGATATCGTTTTGATAAAAAAATAAAAGGGCACTGAAATATCAGCACCCCACAAAAGTTGATTATGATGGATGATTCGATTTTAATTTTCCCCTTGGTTTTCTTTATTTTCCCTGAACTTTTTCTTATTTCCCCGTAAGTTCTTTTCTTATCCCTTACATATATATAAACGTTTTTTGATTTTAAAAATTGCCCTTTTTTATCTAAAAAGTATATATTTGTAATATATCTTTACAAAATCAAAATATTTATTAAAAAATTGGAAAAATTACTCAAATTAATTTATATAATTCAAAATTTCCGCTCTGTTAACAGTTGTTTGTTCACCGGTTTTTAAGTTCTTAACAGAAATTTTGTTTTGCGATATTTCATCTTCTCCTAAAATCAGGGCATATTTTGCAACTTTAGAGGCTTTTTCAAGTTGTTTGGTAAATTTTTTATTTGCCAAATCAAGTTCTACATTTAGCCCTTTATTGCGTAATTCTTGCGCAAGTAAAAATGCTTCTGCTGTTGAATTTGAAACGATATAGCCATCAAGCAGTTCGTTTTTAATTTCAGGAATTAAAGAAATTAATCTTTCCATTCCCATTGCAAAGCCAACTGCCGGTGTGTGTTCTCCTCCTAATTGCTCAACAAGTCCGTCGTAGCGGCCGCCTCCGCATACTGCATTTTGAGACCCTAAATTGTTTGATTTGATTTCGAATACTGTTCTTGTATAATAGTCTAAACCTCTTACTAATAGCTTGTTTTCGCTATATTTTATTTTTAAATTATCAAGATATTTTTTTAATTCATCATAGTGATTTTTGCATTCTTCACACAAAAAATCAGAATGAATTACAGTCTGAATTTCAGGTTTAGCGTAAATTTTTTGGCATTCTTCTACTTTGCAATCTAATAATCTCAACGGATTTTTGTCAAATCTTGTTTGGCAATCTTCGCATAAGTCGTTTAAATACGGTCTAATGACATTTTTTAATTTTTCTTTGAATTCTGCTCTGCATTTAGGGCAGCCCAAAGAATTTATTTCGACTTCTAAATCGTTAAGTCCTACAGATTTCAGAAAATCAACGGCAGTTAATATTACTTCCGCGTCCGCGCTTGGTTGTGAAATTCCAAACATTTCAACTCCGACCTGATGGAATTGTCTTTGACGTCCTGCCTGCGGACGTTCGTAGCGAAACATCGGACCTTTATACCAAAGTTTAACCGGTGAAGATAGTCTTGACATACCGTTTTCTATGTAAGAACGTACCACTCCTGCGGTATTTTCCGGTCTTAATGTGATAGATCTGTCGCTTTTTTCAAAAGTGTACATTTCTTTGTTTACAATATCAGTGGTATCGCCAACTCCGCGCGAAAACAGTTCTGTTACTTCGATTATCGGTGTTCTGATTTCGTTAAAACCGTATGAATTAAATACTTTTCTTGCACAATCCTCCACAAAATGCCACATTGTGACATCTTGCGGTAATATATCTTTTGTTCCTTTTAATACTTTGATAATTTTTCCCATAAAAAGATTATAGGATTTCAAAGGTTGTTGTCAAACTAAATAAGTTAAAAACTATTTAACATCACCTTTTATAACAATAAGATTATTCATTATTTTCATAGCGCAAGTCGGCAGCACTACGTGTTCCAAACCATCTGCGATACTGATAATTTTTCCTGCGCCTAGAACGACTTCTTCCCCTTTATAAATAAATTTGTAGTCTGTATCTCTGTCTGAACGAATTGTAATTTGTGCTGTCATTTTCTTTATCCTTAAATTTCTTCTACGACAAAGTATAATACAATATTTAATTTGAAAATGCAAGCCTTAAGTGCAAAATTATGGTATAATTTTATTGTGAATGATAAATTAAAAGAAACATTGAAACTTTTGCCTTCATTGCCGGGGTGTTACATATATTACAACTCCGATAATGAAATTATTTATGTTGGGAAAGCAAAAATTTTAAAACGCCGTGTAAAATCTTATTTTAACCGTAAACATCATGATAGTGTTAAGGTTAATGTTTTAGTTTCTCAAATCGACCATATGGAATATATTATAACCAATACTGAGGTCGAGGCGCTTATTTTAGAAAGCCATTTAATAAAAAAACATAAACCGAAATATAATATTTTATTAAAAGATGATAAAAAATACCCGTATTTTCTTGTTACTGATGAGGATTTTCCAAGAATTTTGATTGTTCGTAAAAGGAATAAAGACAAATTAAAAGGGCGATATTACGGTCCGTATACAAATATCGGTGCTATGCATTCGACTTTGGATTTTTTAAAAAAAATTTTTCCGCTTCGTCAGTGCAAAACTCCAAGATTTAAATCAAGACCTTGCCTTTATTATGATATAGGCAAATGTCTTGCGCCTTGTCAAAATTTGGTAACAAGTGATGAATATAAAGCTCTTGTTCATCAAGCAGAATTGTTTTTATCAGGTAAACAATCCGAATTGATGAATCAATTAATGGCTCAAATGCAAAAATATTCTGATTCCCAGCAATATGAAAAAGCCGCAAGACTCCGTGACAGCTATAAAGATTTAAAAACTACTTTAGAAAAACAAAAAGTTGTTTATGAAAATACGAAGCTTAACGAAGATGTTTTGTCTGTTATGCACGAAGACGGTATATTGGTAGTTGTGGTATTGATGATTAGAGAAGGAAGGTTGATTGATAAAAAAGATTTTACATTTGAAGTTGAAGCCCAAGACAGAGTTGAATATTTCGAAACCTTCTTTAAGGAATATTATAATACATTGTCTTTGGAATATCCGGATAAAATCGTTTCTAATGAACTTGAAAAAATCGGGGAAAAATCATTATATGAAAAATGGCTTGAAATTGTTTCTCATAAAAAAATAAAAATAAGTTACGGAAAATCGGCTCAAGGGAAAGAACTTCAAACTCTTGCAGATAAAAATGCGTCTATATTATTGAATAATGCAAAATTGTCTAAGATGTCAAAAATAAACGAAGATTTTAATCAAATCGGTTCATATTTAAAAGAAAAATTAAAATTAGATAATTTCCCTTATCGAATGGAATGTTATGATATCTCTCATATTCAAGGGACAAATACAGTTGCTTCAATGGTAACTTTTATAAATGGTCTTAGTAAAAAATCAGAATATAAAAAATTTAAAATCAAAACAACAGAAGGCAAGCCTGATGATTTTATGTCGATGAAAGAAGTTTTATCCCGCAGGCTTTTGCATTTGGGACAAAAAGGTTGGGATAAACCCGATCTGATTATTATAGACGGCGGAAAAGGTCAATTATCAAGCGTTATGAAAGTTGTTAAAGAAATGGGGATAACAGGAATTGATTTTGTTTCTTTAGCTAAAAGAGAAGAAGAAGTATTTTTACCCGGACAATCAAAATCTGTTATGCTCCCAAAAGAATCAGGCGCATTATTTTTGTTTCAAAGAATTCGGGATGAAGCTCATAGATTTGCGATTACATATCACAGAAATTTGAGATCGAAAAATATGTAATTTTATCCTTGACAATAAAGGATACTGGATAAATATCTTTCCCCGCAGTCAGGCAGAATTGATACAATCAATTTGCCTTTGTTTTCTTCTCTTTTTGATAATTCAATTGATGCAAATACTGATGCTCCGCCGGAAAATCCTGATAGGATTCCTTCTTTTGTTGTCAAATTTCGTGCTGTATTTATAGCATCTTCATCTTTTACAGGAATAATTTCATCAACATATTCAGCTTTAAAGTTTGAGGGAACAAAATTTGCTCCTATTCCTTGAATTTTGTGTGGTCCTGCTTGTGTTTTTCCTGATAATATTTGTGATGAATATGGTTCGACAGCTACAATTTTTATATGTGGATTAAGTTCTTTTAATTTTTTCCCTAATCCTGATATTGTTCCTCCTGTTCCTACTCCGGCAACGATAATATCAACTTTACCGTCTGTATCGTTCCAAATTTCTTGTGCAGTGTTAAGATAGTGGGTTTTAGGATTTGACGGGTTGTCAAATTGGGAAGGGATAAATGAATTCGGATATTTTTCTGATAATTCAATTGCTTTATTTACTGCACCTTTCATCCCTTCAGAGCCGGGTGTTAAAATAACTTCCGCGCCGTACGCTTTCATTATATTTCGTCTTTCAACTGACATTGTTTCCGGCATGGTAATTATAATTTTGTATCCTTTGACTGCGCATACCATGCAAAGTCCGATTCCTGTATTTCCGCTTGTAGGTTCAATTATAACAGTATCTTTTTTGATTTTGCCTTCTTTTTCAGCATCAATAATCATTTGTAGTGCGGCACGGTCTTTTATCGAATTTGCCGGATTGAAATATTCAAGTTTAAGGCAAATATTTGCATTTCCGGTATTTAATTTATTTAATTTTACAAGAGGGGTTTTTCCGACTAACTCAGTTAAATCGCTTGCAATTTTCATATAATACAACTCCATTCTTTTTTTATGTTAGTATAAGACCATGAAGTTGTGCGTTTTTCAAGGGACTTTTGATCCTATTCATAATGCTCATATTAGAATTGCTAAGTTTGCGCAGGATTATTTTAAATTTGATAAATTTTTATTTATTCCTGCAAAAGATCCTCCTCATAAAAATTTGGATTCTGAGATGTCGATTCACAGATTTAATATGGTAAAGCTTGCGCTGTCTGAATCTCCTGAATTTGAAGTTTCTGATATTGAATTTAAAAAAGAGGGGAAATCTTATACATATTTGACTATTTTGGACCTTTATAAAAATTATAAAATTGACGGTAAGATTAACTTTTTAATCGGAACAGATGCTTTTTGCAAAATTCAAAGCTGGTATGAATCAGATAAATTGAAAGAACTTGTTAAATTTTTGGTATTTGATCGGGGATATAAGTTTGATAATCTTGAAATTCAAAAACTGGTTGATTGCGGCTATGATTTTGAATTTGTAAATCTTGAATTTTTTGATGTATCATCTTCTGATATAAGGGAAAAATTAAAATCAAATATTGATGTCAGCGATTTAATAAATGATAAGGTCGGAGAATATATAAAAACATATGGATTATACAAAAATTAGTGAATCGGAAATCTTAGATTGGTTAAAAAATAATCTTGACAAAAAACGCTATGAACATAGTTTGGGAACGGCAGAGTGCGCTAAAAATTTGGCTTTAAAATTCGGACAAAATCCTGAAAAGGCTTATATTGCGGGACTGCTTCATGATTGTGCAAAATGTTTTTCGTTTGAGAAATCTTTAGAAGTGTTGAATAATGCTGATTTTGAAATTTACGAAGATGAAAGAAATAATAAAAAAACAATTCATTCTCCTGTAAGTGCTGTAGTTGCGAAAAATATATTCGGAGTTTCTGATTTAGAAATATTAGATGCTATAAGGTGGCATACCTTGGGTAAAATCAATATGACTGATTTTGAAAAAATAATATTTTTAGCAGATAAAATTGAACCAAGAACAAGAACACGTGACTATCTTGATTCGGTAAGGGATGTTTTGAATGAACAAAACGGTCTTAATAAGGCAATGTTTATTTGTTACAAAGAAACAATTAAAAGTTTAGTTCAGCGAGAATTAACTATTTGTCCGCTAACAATAGAAATCTATAATAATCTGTTGAATGTTTCTAAATGTTAACGAAGTTTACAATTTGACATGAAAACCCGTTTTTCATGGTACAATCATCAACATAGTGAGGGAGTAAATGAAACTACTTGAAATTAGAAATAATCTTGCGAAATTGTCTTACGAAGAAGATGAAAGCCCAATAATCGGGAGTTTTGTTTCAATATCTAATGAAGAAAAATCATATGTCGGGCAGTTTGTGAATTTAAAATCTGACGGAAGAAATAATTTCGGAATCGCAAAATTAGTGTTTGTTTATAATTCTGAAGGTGTTGTTGAGGATTATGACGGTTCAATACCACGTATTGATTCAGAATTGGCATATTTGCATCCTTCAGAAATTTTGGATTTGTTCCCGTCTGCTGACCCAATAAAAATCGGTGTGTTAGCTCAGACTGAAGAAACTTTAAATTTGGATATAAGTGCTTTTGAAAAAAATTTGACGGTTTTTGCTTCTAAAAATTATGATGCTGTCAGATTTATTTCAAATTCCGTTATCCAATTGTTTTTAAATAAGAAAAAAAGTGTAATAGTTGATTTTGATAATTCTTTTGATGGGTATAAAAAGATAGTTTTTACAAAAGATTTTAAAGTTCCGCTTACTCCTTCGTTAATTGATTTTATTTTTGATTACGAATTAACTGATGTTGAAGCTGAAACAAAAGCTGTTATTCAAAATATATTTTATGATGTTTCTGAGTACATTAAAACATTAGAGTATCCTTTTTTACCTATTGATAGTTTTGTAGATGTTGTTTCTGCACAATATAAACAAACCGAAATGCCAGAATTAGCATTGTTAAAAAATAAGCTGTTGAAATATCGCGATAACAATGTTTTTGCAAATACGAAGGAAGAATTTTTAATCTTTAAAGATAAAATACAAGAGCGGAATCTTTCTATAGTTGATTTATCTGTTGTTGAAGAACCGTTGCAAAATGAAGTTTTGCAATTTATTCATTCTCTGCTTGAAACAATTGACAAATATATTTATTTCTTTGTGAAATTAAATAATTATAATTCAACTAAAAAACTTTTAAAATCATTGATTAATAATAATCATGTTTATACAACAATTATTACCGATCCTTCTTACAAGTATGTTTCTGAATTGAAAACATGTGCTAATAATATGATTCTTTTCAATCCGCAAGAAACAGAACACGAATTTAGTTTTTATTCAACATTTTTAAATAAATTGAATAAAGATGAAGCGATTGTTTGCGGAGAGTTAACACATGAAATTCCTTTTGTGGTTGATATTTCAACATTAGAACTTCCGTTAACACAAGAAGATGTTTTTGGTGATAGGTACAGGTTTGTGCCGGTTGAAGAAAACCTTGGTTTTATAAGAACAGAAGATGGAGCTGCTGTTGTTTTTGAATCTCCGGAAAAATCGGATGCTTCTTTGCAGATTGAATCTCAACAGGCAAATTCTGTTGCTGCTCAAAAAGATGAGGAAGAATTTACGGATTTTTCTGCATTGAAAACAGTTGAACCGGTAAAATCTGATATAGAAGCTAAACCTGAAGGTGATGTTTTACAGGATTTTGATAATATAACTCAGGATAAATCCGAAACTATGCATTCTGATATATTCGAAGATTCCACTCAGGAAGATTTATCTTCAAATAACGTTTATCTTGATGATTTTGTTAATCAACCATCATCTGAATCAAATCAAAATGTTGAAAATTCTGACTTGATAGATGTATCTGAGCCGGAAATTGTATCAGATTCAGAAGAAATTAGTTTTGATGACGATGAAAATGATATAATTCTTGATGAAAATGAAAATATAGTCAGTGAATTGACAGAAGATGATTTGGATTTTATCGAAAGTACCGAGGAATCATCTGATGTATCTGAATCTGAAAATTTAACTGGTGGAGATGAAAAAAATGATACTCCTGTTGTTCCGGTATTTCCGGCGGAAGATGATTTAAATAATGAAGATTTTTCTGATTATAAGCAAGGTGATATGGTTACTCATCCTCGCTACGGACGCGGAGTTATTGAAAAAATTATTAAATACGGGAATAAAATACTTTGTTCAATTTCTTTTGATAATGTCGGAAGAAGGCTTTTAGATCCATCTGTTTCGGAATTTGAAAAGGTTTCGTAATGAACGTTTTATCAGGGCTTAGTTTAGAAGAAATTGAAAATATAGTTTTAGGTCTTGGCGGATCAAAATTCAGGGCAAGACAAATTCACAATTGGATTTATTTAAAATCGGTTTCATCTATTGATGAAATGACTGATTTGTCATTAAAATTCAGACAGGAATTAAATTCTGTTGCAAAAGTTTCTGATGTAAAAATTAAAGTAAAACAGGTCAGCAACGACGGAACTATAAAATATTTGCTTGAATATCCTGATAAACAGTGTGTTGAAACAGTTTTAATGAGATTTGACAATCGTGCTAATTTAACGGCTTGTGTAAGTTCACAGGTTGGTTGTGCTGTGAATTGCAGTTTTTGTGCTACAGGTAAACGCGGTTTTATCAGAAATTTGGAT
>AUXO012591831.1_pt1 | contig 11624 bp, 12 predicted proteins | sample 768731 | NCBI WGS metagenome assembly AUXO01 (sample SAMN02715735, study PRJNA202380) | gut metagenome | biome: sheep rumen | host: Ovis aries | place: New Zealand: Palmerston North | reverse complement strand
GTTTCTAATGTCACGGTTTTACAGACCGCTTGCTTCACCAATTTGCATACCGCCCCAAAAATAAAGAGCCAGCACAACGCTGACTCAGCTATATAGCTTATTAAAAACCTTTCGAGTTTGCCACCTAATAGTGAGATAGTTACTGTCGAAAGATTGCTGTCATGAGTAAATTAGTATTTAATCCTGCTCAATCACAGGGAGAATGTTTTGTTCCTTTAGTTTTTCATATAGAAATAATCTTCCCTTTTGTGTCCAATAAGTATGCACCCAAGAACGCTCTCCATTTTGACCCGTCTTAGTTTTTGTGTATCCTTTATCGGCATACTTCTGATACAATACCCAAGTATCACCGACTTTGTACTGTATGCCATTATCATGCAACCACTTGTTTAACCAGTTCGCAGATTCACCATAGTCTTTTGCAATCTGAGTTACCGAAAGAACATCTTTTGTTTGAAGCACAAGATCGTAGTATGTAACCTTGGGTTCATACTCTGCAATCTGTTGTGCCTGAATTGCATTTTCGGCTTCAAGCTCCTTGCGTCTTTGACGTTCTTCTTTTAGTGCAGTCAAAGCCTCGATTGCAAGGTCTGGATTATTTATTATTTCATCAATTGCAAATAGTCCATGCCTGCGAATGGACGGAAGAACCTCACTTGTTACCCAATGCTTGAATTTTTTGGCATCGGGCAATTTGCTTGAAAGGATAAGACTATACAGACCGCTTTCGTTAATAAGCCAACCGCCACGCTGTCCGAGATTAAGATTGCAACTCAATAGCGTTTTGCTATTGAGTTTATCTTCTATATCAACATGATCTCCTATTGCTTCATTAGGATTACTATACCCAAGAATAGCAGCTACATCTTTTCCAACAAACCACGGTTCGCTGTCAACACTTATCGTTCTTACACTACCAAATTCTTCATTCTCAAATACTTTTACAATTTCATTCATAATCATTTCTCCTTTAATAATATATATATCAAAGGTGGATGAGAAAGTTCCCCGTAATTCCATTACTGACACACAGTCAGCCTATGATTATTTTACATTTTATCTGCCCACGCCGATAGTTCGCCCCTGTAATTCTTAGATAAGTGACACACCCTTGCCCACTCTTTATCCTTAAAGTGGTCGATACATTTAACAAGTCCAGAATCCTCGGGCTTGATTCCTTGAATTTGTAAGGTTGAACCAATAACACACACATAACAATCATCATGACAGCGAGTGAGAACTGCCTTTAATTGCTCTTTGGTCATGCACTGCGCTTCGTCAATGATTATAAACTTCTTAGAAAAATCGCTACCAAGAATATACACATCGGTCATTGTTGTAAAAATTCCCGTTCCCATTTTCTGATTTATGTAAGTATCATCATTGATAACCGCCACCGGGTTCTCTCCTAAATTGATTAAGGTGTGTACTAACGGAGCCATGTAGGGTGCTTCCTTGTTTTGCTTTTCGCCCGGAAGGAAGCCTAGTCTGCCTTCGGAACTCGGTGTTCTTATATAATAAGCTTCATTACATATACCATACTTTACATACATCAATGCAACCGCAACCGCAAGAGTTGTTTTACCTGAACCGGCCACTGCGTCAGCCACAACTAACCTCACGTTTCTATCCCAAAGGCTGTCTCGATAGTATAACTGTTCGGGATCAGAACAGTCGAGACCGTAAAAGGGATGGTCTTTAAGTGTTAAAGGGGGATTGCCGTAAAGACTCTGTGCATTTTTCTTTGTATTCTTTGCCATATTATAACTCCAAATTTATAGTATTTCATCAAGGTCTTCAAGTATCGTATTGACACATTTGTATTTGAGCTGTTCTTCGGTGGTAAGGAACCAATCCGTCTTTGACTTTCTCGAAAGAATGTTCTTGGGTATCTCTGACCTTTCAAGAATATAGGCGTATGTTTCATCTATCATTTTTTTGTAAGACTTTGTTCCTTCTTTTACTTCTTCATAGCTGCCTACCACACCGCCAGAACCACTGTGAATAAGCATCTGTGATCTTGGCATACAATATCTTTCATGTCCAGCAAGAAGCAAAAGTCCTGCCGCACTATATGCCATATTCATATTTACGGTGATAACAGGAGTTTTTGACCTTTCAATTATCGCAATAGTTGCAAGCATAGAAACAAGACTTCCACCCTCGCTATTTATAAGAATTACAATCTTCTTTCTGCCTGCAATCGGAATGCCTTTGTCCTGTCGATTATATTCAAGTATCTGTGTTCCGACCTCATTCAAAAACATCTCGTTAATTTCATAATCCACAACAATTATTCTATTGCTAAGATTGTTATAATAGTTTACAAGATCGGGATCGGGCAGCTTGTAATCTGCGGTTTCCTTTGATATGGGGATTGTGATAGTAAAATCTTCCATTCTTTACATTTCTCCTTGTGTGGTTTAAAAAATTATTAAGCCCTGCTATCAGAACTTGTGATACGCTCGACAGGAATCGAACCTGTGACCTACACTTTATCAGAGTGTCGCTCTAGCCGACTGAGCTACAAGCGCATATATAATGGCGAGTTTGGGAGTTGAACCCAAAGCCACGGAATATGAATCCGTAATGTTACCTTTACACCAACTCGCAATAATCGGTTTACCCCTTTCAGACACATCTTACTCAGGGCTATTATCCGTCCGAGAACGATAACTACAATAGTTGCAACCGAAAACTACTTGACGCATGATCGAGAGGGGATTTGAACCCACTGTTACCAACGTGAAAGGCTGGTGTCTTTACCACTTGACTACTCGACCAAAAAGGGGACGCTGAATAACCAACGTCCCTAAGAAACATGGGGCAGCAACGAGTTATGACCTCCGTATAAAATGCCATGCAATCATGGGCGTACTTATTTGCCGCCATATAAGTGCAACGGTTATTACCATTGCACCAACAATCATTATGTAATCACGTCGCCTGATTGAATTTGTTGCGATGTTACCTAACGATTGGATTTTACTTATTTACATCTTCTGCAAGATTAGGCGAAATCTTAAATGTATACTTTACTCTCTCGGGAACAGAAATCATCTCGCCCTTCTTCTGAGGGTTGTTACACATTCTCGCAGCTCTAATCGTGCGCTTAAAAGTACCGAGACCCTTAATAACAATCTTGTCTTCCTGTGCAGTCATTGCCTCCTGCATAACTTCAATAAAAGCATTCAGCGCAGTCTCAGTGTTCTCTCTTGTAAAATTTGTCTTCTTAGAAATAGCAGATACAATCTCTTTCTTATTCATTTTAATCTTCTCCTTTTAGTCCAATATAATTTTGTGTGTTTCATTCAAGCCCTTGCTCTTATCAAATCCGAGGATCATACAAGCTGGCTTGCTACATTTCAATAGTGATTCGGCGTATGGGTCTCCGCCAATAAACGAGGGAGTAACTATAACTTCGGTGTCATACATGGTCGCACAATTCCCCGAAGTAACATCGTGATTGTGTCGATGACCTACAAGAACATAGTCAATAAATTCTCTGCGATATGTTGTAAGTTCTTGAAGCAGAGTATTGGTATTCTTTACAGTATGTCCGTGAGTTGCCACAATTTTATAGTCGAATACAGGAATGTCTATATAATATCCCTCTTTGCCTACAAACACTTCTATATTCCCATTAGCAGAAAGAATATCCTTAATGTAATTGTTAATCACAAAAGATATGTCCTCGCCTGCCAGTTCATTTGCCTTACTACCCAAAGGTCTTATCTGAGTATGATTGGAACGGGGGACACTGTAATATTTTACCCGACAACTCATACTAAGTTCATTAAGGAAGTTGGCAATCAGTCTCGATACTCCAACCACGGCTTTTACAACGCTTGTTTCATTCAACTGTACATCCGACATTCTTAACAATCCCTGAATCTCGTCGCCAAGATTTACTACTGTTAACTCTTTCACGGAGTTCTTCTTAACAAAAGTCACGGACTCATTAAGCAATGTCTCGAATCTACGTTCGCACTCGGCAATGTTATAAATGTTATTATCAGTTACAAAGTTAGAACCATAGTGAACATCCGCAATAGTAAGTATGTATTTCTTTTCGGTATCGGCATCAGCATTTGCAGCGTATTTCAATAGACACGGCGGCTCGGGAAATCTTCCTATATCCTTTGCAAGATTCTCATAAAACAATTCCAGTCTTGCACGTTGCCGATTATATCTACTGAGTTCAATTTTCTCAGCGTTGATTTTCTGACGTTCAATCTGAAGTTCGTTGATTCGCATGGCTATCTTTTCGGACTCATCATTGATGCCCTCTTTAACAAAAACATTTTTATAGAACTGACGAGCGGCTTGGTATCTTTTCCGGAACGCACTTTCGCCCTTATAACAAGAAGTATCATCGCCATAGAGTTGATGGTTTATGATTGATACAACTGACTCCCAGTTAGTTATATAGCCGTCGTCAACCATGCCACCAATTCTCCAAAGGTATTGGCATTCGTTCTCAGAAGCATTCTTGTTTAAGTTAACAACGCTCATGTTATAACCTCTCTGCTTCTAATCTCCTCGATAGCCTGCTCTATTGCTTTGCCCTCTTCACACCAATAAGTCTTGCTACCCTTGCCTTTTTTGCGTTTTGAACAAACCTTGATTGAAATATTTGGAAATCGTCTCCTGAGTTCAAAACTTTCGTCCTGTGTAATTCTATACACGTTTCATTTCTCCTTTATTTCTCTTTGTGGAAGAAAGGCTCGTTTATCTTCCTCCCCTAATGGGCAAGTTAGCAATTTTCTAAAACCCCCACCATTACTGGGTTTGCGTTAACCTTAATAATGATGGGGGATACTTTTTTGCCTATTTTTTACTACTTTTTTATTTCTATATAATTAACACCATATAAATGAATGATGCCGCTATCGTCCTGTCTAAGATACCCGACAGGCTCTTTGCTCCTTAACACCATGTCAAAGAACGCTCCGTTTCTTGAACTAAATAATATATGGAACAGAGACATACTCAAATCCTTGTTCTCATCCTTTTCAAGTTCTTTGAGTAAGAAGAACATCGTGCTGTTACTTATTTTCATATCAGTAATCGCATTAGAACAGCGCTCTCGGATTTCGTTCATTGCTTTAAACTTTTCTTCATTCGTCGAGTTAGAGGCAGAGTAAACCATGTTAACATCGGCTTTCATTTCTCTGACCATTTCAAGAATGCGAATAATCTGATCTCGCTTCTGCGCTCCCTTTTTGTATAATGAGCTATCTATTATATCAATGAATGCAACCTGATTTTTTCTGCCGTCCCACCTATATCGTGGTATATGGAATCTGCGAATAACAGACTGAACGTAGTCCATCGTTGTATTATGCTGTTTGTAATTCTTTCGCTTTGAATTATAATACCCCTTAGACCTTGCAAGATGTCCAAAGAAGTTTGGTTTTATGTAACGTTGTTTGTTGTCCAACCGCAGGTATTTGTCTTTGAGGATCCCGATTTCTTTTGCGCTATCTAACTGGTATTCTTTCTTTGCTTTATCAATCTCTACATTAGATAATATTGCCAGTTTCACAATATCATCGTACAACTCTTTGTTGTCCTCAAACGTTTCACCGCTGTTGATTTTATCCCAGAATAATGTATTAAGCTCTTGTGACAGGTTAACAATCTCTCCAATCTTATTAACACTTGTCCTTATATCAAGGTCGCATTTGTCGGCATTATTGTAATAACGTTTTCTTTTGCTTGCTGATACTCTTGAAGTCGGTATAGCAAAGTTATTATAATTTTTCTCAGCAGCATCAATAAGTAGTTTGTTGTTTGTAAGTAGCATTGTATCGCTATCAAAGTCGCCATTGAACCCTCGGTTTCCCGATATTTCAGTAGGGGATTAGACTATTTCTTTATCTCAAAGAGATACTCGGCACTTCCACCGCAGAATTACACTGCAAGTGTATAGATTTCATCGACCAAATTGGTCGGTATATCTTAGTCGTTACATCTTCAAAGCCGTTACCGGCAATGCTTGACACGACATTATCATGTGGAACTAAATTATAATTTAGTTCTATTTAGATTCCGTCGTTAGCAGCTTTCGCTACACCCTGTATGTACAGGTTCACCGAGTTTGCTACCACACGTCGCCGCATGGTGGGGCGCATTCACCCGTTCAACTTTTCAAGCAAATTCTCTCCAATACTATTTACACAAACTATCTCTTCCGAAAGATGAAAATATCTATCAATCCTCTCATCCGCCACATTATTGGCAAGCAGAATATTCCCTGCACAGATATGCGGACTTCTCGAACCTAATAATCTTGTTCCATAATCAAATCTAATATTATGTATATTCCCGACACCGAGTTCAGACTCGCCAGTAAATCTCCCAATTGAATGGAGTAACATCTCGTAAGGGTTGCCGAACAATGTAGAATAGTTGCCGTTGACAAGCACATGACCCGATTGAAGGTTTTTCTTAAACGATATAAGCAAGTCTCTAAGAAAATCGTGATACAGCTTTGTCTCAACGAAGCGATCATTAAGACCGAGCATCTGATAAATAACATCGTTCTTGTTGTTTATTTCCTCAAATGTTATTTCCTGATTTTCGGGATATTTGATATGGTTTCTAACTACCGCAGGATTATAGCGCAGGCTTGTCATGTATTCAAACGACTGAGCAAGTAACCGTTCTACTTCTTCGTATGACAACTGTAATGTATTCAATAATTGATAGTGAGTCTGCACAAGTCGCCCCTCGAAATAATGAGTTGGCTTCTCATGCTTGACAATTCCAAATGACGTTTCCAAATTATCAAGCCACTGATCCAATGTTCCAAATTTAAGATATTTAATACTGCTGGGGGTTGTTATAAGCTTTATCTCGTCAATACTTTTCGCCCATGTGTAGCCATTAAGCTGCGATACATCGGTAATGCCATTGTCGGCAAAAAACTCTTGAATGTGTGTAGAGAACGCCGCAGTTTTAAAGAAGCGGTTTCGTAATAATAGCATTCCGTACTTCTGATATTTGCCAAACAGAGAATAGTCCATGAGGGTTTGACCGTCCCAAATACTGTTGTCTATTTCTACTTCTTCATTGTTGGTAACGAGTGTTTCACCGTCAAAAGAAACTGCGGCCGCTTTTGATTTAAATACGCTGTGATAGTCGTCAATGACCAGTATATTCTCGGGCTGTATTTCAACCGTATCAATTATACTACTAAGAGTAAGCGATATATATGCTTCGTATGCGGCAAGGTCTATCTCGGCATTGTTCTTTATTCTGAGTCCACAGCATTCCCACTTGTGCATCCTGCTGTACAACTTCTCGTCAATAAACAAGCATTTACCGACACGACTGCTACCACTACTGCGTTTAAAACGTATGTATTTTATTCCGTCACACAAGAATCCGTTAGTGTAAAGTTCTTGTCTCAAATCCGCAACTGTATTCAAGACCTCTATGTTGTCCTTGGCTTTGTATTTATTGTCCTCATAATAAAAGAACCGCCCGAGTTGTTCGTCATCAACAGGGGCGGTTACAGTCGTATTTACTTTTATGGCTATCAGTTCATTGTCTTTTAAACAAACGCAATCATCAAGTTCTATATCATTTATATCATAACCGAACTTGACGTATGTATCGGCGGTGACTCGATTGTATTCTTTGTTGCTGTAATTAAACGTAACGTTTATGACTCGCTGTGAATATTCCTTGCCTGAGTCCATAAACGAAAAGCGTTTATTGTGGTAGACCTTTTGATAAACCTCACGAAGTTTAAAAAGGTCAAGACAGTAGTCGAGATCGCCCGAGAACTTTTTCAGACTGATAGTTCCGTCACGGCGGCGGATATTATATCCAATAGGGTTGGGTTTGTTATAATGGTTCGCTATGAATATATCTTTGGCATCGAGGTTAAGGATTTTAATTGACTTTGGTGTACTCATTCGCATCTCTCCTTTATTACTCAAAAGCATGGTCTATAATATCGTTTTTCTTTTCGTATACTGTGAATTGAATATTCTGAACTTTACCTTTTGTGTAAACCTTGTCATACTTAACTTGAATATCAGTTTTGGCATTGATTTCTTCAATTACCGGCATGAGTATTTTTTGGTTCATCTTTTGAAAGTTGCTCGTATAGTAATGCGATGATATGCGAAAAATATCTTTATTTAGTGTTGTTAAATCAATCATCCAATTTCGCCTAAAAGAATTATCTTTTAAATATTGATAGAGCAAGATGCTATACGAGCTTTTCATCATTATTGTATTTTTTAAACTGTACTTGACATATCCCATTGATTCAATATTAAAGAATAAGCACTTGGCAAGTTCACTGCATTTTAATCTTATCTTGACAATGCCAGTTTCTTCATCTGTGAATAAAGCAGCGCCATCAAACAAATTACAAACAAGAATACCGTTTTCATTGTTGTATGGAACCGTTGTTTGAATCTTTATAATTTCCGAAAGACTTTTGATTAATGAAGGTTTGTTAATCCTTTGTACCCCAAGTAATTGTTCATACTCGTTAATATCAAATTCAACCACTGTGGATTCGGGATCGTGCGAGTTGATACGACTCAAATATGTGTCTAAAATTTTGAGTTGTCCTAATGTGTATGGCACCTCTGATGCCATTACCAAGGGGTGACTTTTTTGGACTATGTGGCTACCAGAGATTCCGTTTAATACTTTTTCATCATTCATTTAATTATCTCCTTTGTATACTGTACATATTTTTGTACTGATTTTCTTCTCTGTGATTTTCATGGGTACATCGCTGATTTTCATGGGTACATCACTGATTTTCATGGGTACATCACCCCTATTTATTTTCAAGTATTTATTGGTTTTAGACACCGCCGTAATCAAGTATATAATCAAGTATATAATCAAGTCTTTCTTGAGCACCAAATACATTTTCAAGACCATGACAATTTCTGTTATGAGCCTATAGGCTTCGAGCCGTAAACGTCTCTCGCTTTTGGCGAACACCCTACAAGTAAGTAACGTTAAATAAAGTGTTCGCCAAAAAATAAACGCCACGAGAAAAATATGGCGTTGAATTAAGCGAAAGGCGGAAAGAGGTATCATCTTTCTTTTGTTTGGTATCTGCCCTTTCGGGTAGATTCATATTCAGTTTTCAAATTACACAGGCATCAATTAAAGCAGATCAGAGATCGCATCGTAATATCTGTCTTGTCTTTCACGGTCGAGTCCACAGTACCTCAGCGTAGTCCTGCTTGAACTGTGATTAAACATTTCCTGTACATCTGCGAGCGTGAGGACATCGTTAGGGTTTGAGCGTATCGTGTGGTAGCCAAACGTCTTTCGCATAGTATGTGTGCTAAGATGCTCTTCAAGTCCAAGGGCTTCCTGCGGTGCGTGGACTATCCTATAGAGTTGGCTCTTATCTAACTTGCCACCACGTTCAGACTGAATCAGGTAGTCATCGAATGTCAGCTTTTTCTTGGTGACGAACAGGTAGTCTCTGATTGCTTCTGCGGCACGAGCGCTAAGTTTGGGATCGTTCCTTTTATTGGTCTTTTGTTCTCTGATTATTATGTGATGCTTAAACGAGCCGTCCTCGTTAATCACATCTCCGATTCTAAGATTGAGAACATCGCTTGCTCTAAGCCCTGTACTGGTTCCGAGGATGAATGCCATTAAATTGCGGCGACCGTACCACTCTGTTTTGGCGTTGCTCAAGATATACTCTTCGATCTGTTTGAGAACTTCGGGGTCTCGGATAGGCTCGGCGGCGGTTGCCTTTTTGATGTTTTTCGAGGTGTACCGTGAGGTCTTGTCTGACTTCTTCGGCTGTACGAACTGCGAGATTTCAATGCTTGTTGCCGTGGATTCGGGCGAGATTTTTCTTGCTGTGTTCATTTGAAAACTTCCTTTCGTTATCTGGGACTTGCAACTTTTCTATCCCTTTCGGTAATACAATTATACCATACTTTTCACTATTTGTCAAGCTGATTTTCCAAATTATACCCAAGGAATATTTTCCTGCGTTGAAGCTGGAACGACTAGGATTGGGCGGATTGACGAGGGGCTGTTTGAAGCCTGAGACGCAGTTGACGAGCTAAGAGTGGTGTTGTAGTGCGTCTATTCATGCGTTATTGCGCTTCCTATTATTAATATATGCGATTTGAAATTGTTGCTCAAGTTCACGAAAATTTTACAATTTAATTTGGGCGACTTGAAAGTGTGCAAGTGGAATAGGGGATGGGGTGGAAATTGGGAAGGATGGGGCGGTTGAATTTGGGGTGGGGATAGAAGAGGGTGACTGACACGCCCGACATTATTATAAAAATAAAGAAATTTTTCTCAACCCCCTACTTGCACACTATGTCAAAAAGTGTGTAAGTGGCTAGGGCTTGCATAGTTGGGGTATTTGTGATAGTATGTTGTTGCGGTCAACGAATGACCGCCCCCGAAAGGGGTTAAAAGAAAATAGAACATCAACGACATGAACCAACTTGCCACAATAGCACGTGCCGAACTTCCGGGGCGTTGAATGGTAAGGGTTGAAGATGTTCGGGGTTATAGTTCTTCCCTTGTTACTTCCCTTGTTATAACGGAAGATGCGCCCGATGCAACTTGAAAATTGAATAGACTTTACAACGATAACCCAAAAGGGTCATGTAATGTAAAGCCAGGCCGTTTAAAACTATGCACATTCGATAAATGTGTAAAATTATGAAAAGAGGTATTTTTATTATGGAACTCAAACTTTTTAACGGTATTTTCGATGTAACGCCCGAAAATAAGAACAACAAAACTCCTAGGGAAGTTTTTGTGGAAGAGTGCAAAAGTGTTTGTGAAACACCTTTTGACCTTTACCGCAAATTAAGTGTAAACGGTTTTAAGTATAAGCTATCACTTAAACTTCTTAAAGATGTTTTTGGGGAATATCGCGCCAATAGAGTGAATAACGGTATTTCAAGAGATGTTTCAGCCCTTGTTTATGCCGTTATTGCGTACCATGTAGATATGAGAAACGTTGATAAGACAGTGAATGGTGCTAGACGTGCCGCAATTCGTGACGGAATTAAAAGCGTTTTGTTCGCTTTTGGTATACCCACGGAAGACATCAAGGATATAAGCAATGCTAAAATAGCGGAACTTGCTTATCGCCTGACAGAATTCAAAACGGCAAAAGGTAAACGTATACTTGACACGGCAAGCACCTATAAAGCATTACAAGTTATTCTTGATATGTTTGTTTCTTCCGATAATCTCGGCGATGCCGGTATGAGGGCGTACAAGAAAATGAATAAAGCTCTTGACAAAAGTTTTGAAAAGGGGAATGAACGTACTTTAAACAAACTTCCGGAACAGACAGAAGAACAGACAGAACAGACAGAAGAACTTCCGGAACAGACAGAAGAACAGACAGAACAGACAGAAGAACAGACAGAACAGGCATAAAAACACAGCCTCCACGGAGGCCCCTTCGGGGGTCTCCCCTTTTATTACACGCGCGTTTTTTTTACGCGCAATAATACAACGCCTGTTTTTTTTCGGGCGCAAAATCCTGTTATACGCGCAACAGGTCTGAAATTCCGAACTCTTTTTTTACGCGCGACAGGTCTGAAATTCCTGTCTGTTGGCAAAAATTAGAGTGAATT
>AUXO011417623.1_pt1 | contig 11627 bp, 17 predicted proteins | sample 768731 | NCBI WGS metagenome assembly AUXO01 (sample SAMN02715735, study PRJNA202380) | gut metagenome | biome: sheep rumen | host: Ovis aries | place: New Zealand: Palmerston North | reverse complement strand
TTTTTTCGATATTTCGATATTTCACTATCTTTGAGGTCAATTTGGAGGACTGTGTCCTTTCTCAAATGGATATAATTATGCGAGGTGAAGGGAAAATAATCCGCAGGAGAATAGCTAACGCATACTTTTCATCGGTGATAAGCATCAGCTTGGTGCTTCTGTTGGTGGGAGTTGCGTCGATGCTTCTGGTCAATACGGAGAGCGTATCGGATTATTTCAAGGAGCACATGCAGGTATCTGTTCTCATGAAACCTGAGGTGACTGAAGATGCCGCATATGAATACAAGTCCACCCTCGATTCACTCCCTTTCATAAAGGCGACCCAGTTCGTTTCCCGTGAACAGGGGGAGAAGGAGATGGCGGACATGCTCGGGGAAGATTTCCTGAGGGTGTTCGAGACTTCACCGATTCCCGTTTCGTTCTATCTGACTCTCAAGGCTGACTATGTCGTTTCGGACAGCCTCGCCGTTGTCGAGAAGGTGGTTGGGCAGTCGCCCCTTGTGGAGGAGGTCGTTTACCAGCAGTCTCTGGTTGAGAAACTCAACGCGAATCTGAGGAAGATATCCCTTGTTCTGGGCATCGGCATCGCGCTGCTTCTTTTCATTTCGTTCGTCCTGATCAACAACGTGATGCGTCTGACGGTATATGAAAGAAGATTCACAGTGCATACCATGAGGCTGGTAGGAGCCACAAAGTCTTTCATCAGAGGACCTTTCCTTTTGAGATCGGCCATAATGGGACTGTTCTCCGCATTTCTTGCGATCATAATGCTGCTGGGGATTCTCTTCTACATAAGAAACCAGTTCCCGCAGCTGTTCGATATATTCAGGCTCGATCTTCTGCTTCTTGTGATCGGCATCGTGGTCGTCTCGGGACTGGTCATATGCGTTGTGAGCACGTATTTTGTAGTCGGAAAGCTGGTGTCCCTTTCCAATGATGAGCTTTACTATTGATTTTGAGGACACCCATGGAAATAGATAATTTCTGACCAATGGACAAAAGGTTCGCGATGACTCCCAAAGGGGTCAAAATTCTTATAATCGGTTTTCTGGTGATGGTCGCCGGATTCATACTGATGGCCGGAGGCGGCAGTTCAGACCCGGCAGTGTTCAACTATGACATGTTCGATTTCCGCAGGCTCGTAGCGGCTCCGCTCGTCATCCTCTGCGGAATTGTCATAGAGATCATCGCCATTATGGGTTCATTCACCGACAAGGGTGAAGGCACCGGAGACAAAAAAGAGAAATAGAACCGATTAATTTTCTGAAAACATATGGAGTGGTGGCAAGCTATTCTCCTTGGAATAGTCCAAGGATTGACCGAATTCCTCCCTGTGAGCAGCAGTGGACATCTGATGATATTCAAAGAATTCCTCGGAGTTGACGCCGAAGGGTTCCTCGACTTTACCGTGACGGTGCATTTCGCGACGGTGCTGAGTACGATTGTCGTATTCTGGGCTATCATCTGGAACCTTCTCAAGGGTTTCTTCAAATTCAAATACAACGATGAGACGGATTATATCTTCAAGATCGCCGTCTCGATGATTCCGGTGGCCATCGTCGGTTTCGCGTTCAAGGATCAGGTTGAAGCGATGTTCGGGAACACACTTACCCATGTCGCTTATGGTCTTATCATAACCGCTTGCCTTCTGCTTTTCTCGGACATGGTCGGAAAGAAGATCAATTTCCCTTGGACGGCCAAGAACAATTACCGCAACGGTATTTCATATTGGCAGGCTTTCGTCGTGGGGATCGGCCAGGCATTCGCCGTCGCTCCCGGGGTGTCAAGAAGCGGAACCACAATCGCGACAGGTCTCCTTTCCGGAGTGAAGAGAGAGGTGATGGCACAGTTCTCCTTCCTGATGGTCCTCGTCCCGATAATCGGTGAACAGTCATTGGATCTTCTTAAAGTCGCCACAGGTGAAGCATCATTCGGAGGAGGAGTTGGGCCGGTGGCTTTGGTCCTCGGATTCATTTTCGCTTTCATCTCCGGTATGTTCGCATGCAAGGTGATGATAGCGATAGTGAAGAAAGCCCGTCTTTCCTGGTTCTCCCTGTACTGCCTCATCGTAGCTCTGCTGATACTCATCTTCGCATAAGTACGGATGCCCGAAAGGACACTCTCATATTTCGTGTCGGATGTCCATCTCGGCCTTGATGTCAAGGATATGGCCGGGAGGGAGAAGCGTTTTCTGGACTTCCTGGAGTCCATACCCGCCGATAAAACCGAATCCCTCTTCCTGATGGGTGACATATGGGATTTCTGGTACGAGTACCGCGACGTTGTGCCCAGGGGGTATGTGAGGGTTTTCGCCTCGCTGCTTTCCCTCAAAGACAGAGGCGTCAAGATCTTTTTCTTCCAAGGGAACCACGATATCTGGACGTACAGTTATTTCGAGGAGATGGGGTTCGTGAAGTTGAAACAACCCTATGTCCGGACAATCGGTTCAAAAGTTTTCTGCCTGGGGCATGGCGATGGCCTGGGACCGGTTGTGCCCAGGGGGTATGTGAGGGTTTTCGCCTCGCTGCTTTCCCTCAAAGACAGAGGCGTCAAGATCTTTTTCTTCCAAGGGAACCACGATATCTGGACGTACAGTTATTTCGAGGAGATGGGGTTCGTGAAGTTGAAACAACCCTATGTCCGGACAATCGGTTCAAAAGTTTTCTGCCTGGGGCATGGCGATGGCCTGGGACCTGGAATGCGGAGCTACAAGGTGATGAGGTGGATTTTCCACAATCATTTTCTGCAGACCCTTTTCAGCGGGCTTCATCCCTGGTTCGCGTTCCGTCTGGGACAAGGATGGTCCAAGAGCAGCCGCCTTGCAAAAAGCAAGGAATACATTTTCCGCGGAAAAGATGAACCGCTGTACAAGTGGGCGGAGTCTTTCCAGGAGGGCAGGCCTTCCGGTTCACGGGTGGACTATTTCATTTTCGGGCATTATCACACTTCTGTCGACATGCCGGTTGACAAAGGCGGAAGACTTCTCATCCTCAAGGACTGGATGGATTCGTCGCCGTATATGGTTTACGATTCCGCGGCCGACGAGATGGTCGTTGAGAAATAATCCGATGTTTTCCTGAGACCGCGGCATTCTGATAATCTGTGACTTTTTCGAAAACGGATTATGAAAATGCTATATTTGCAGTAACCAATAGTTACTATCTCATGCGCGGATCAGTCATCTCATTACTTGTCCTGGTGTTTACGCTGATACCAGGCTTATCTTCAAATGCTCAGAACGGTCCCAGGGGACAACTCAAGGCAGCGGCATCCCGTGTTGACATAACTCCTTTGGAGAAAGACCTGCCCTCAACATCACAGGGCATACTTGATCACTGTTATGCCAGAATCATAGTTTTCGGAAACGGTTCCACGACTGCGGCATTAATAACTTTTGATGCGGGAGGGGTCAACGCACAGGTGGCTTCATATGTCGACAGCAAAGCGGCAGAGGAATTGGGCATTCCGGTCGGCAATATCCTTTATAATGGAACCCATACGCATTCCGGTGCGTCGGTTTCGGCAGATGAGACAGGTAAAAGGGTTTTCGCGGGACTCAAGGATGCGGTCTCAAGAATGGTTCCTTCCAAGGTCGGCTACGGTAGCGGAGTGTCCTACCTCAATGTAAAGAGGGACCTTTTCGATGCGGAAAGGGGAACGTGGTGGGAAGGTCCGGATTATGACGGAAAGTCCGACAAGACCGTTGCGGTCATTTATTTCGAAGGACTGGACGGAAAGCCCATCGCTACGTACTTCAACTATGCCATGCATGCCGTCATCACGGGCAATACCGACAAGGTCAGTGCGGATTTCCCGGGTGCGGCCGAAAGGTATATAGAAAGCAGGTACGGAGATGACTTCGTGGCAAGTTTCGCTTCCGGAGCCGCAGGTGACCAGAACCCGATCTATTTCCAGCAGACATTCGATCTGCGTGACATCAGGATAGCGGACTATGCCGCCCGTGGTGAAGACATTTCCAACAAAATGCCTCCCGGAGGCCAGGGACTTGACCGTACCAAACCGGAAGTCCAGAGACTTCTCGGTGAGCAGGAGCGTATGATCGAGAGCTATGGGCAGATACTCGGAGAGGAAGTGAAATACGTCATCCAGCAGATGAGGCGTTTTGAGACTTCTGTCACCATCAATGCCGCCAGAAAGACCGTAAGCGTTCCCGGAAGACGCCTATTGAACAATGAAGGTAGGGCGGGTTATACCGGACAGTATGAAGATTCCGATCCGGTTTCTATCGGACTTGCTTTGCTGATGCTGGATGATATTCCCGTAACCGCCGTCGCCGGTGAAGTGTACAACCCCATAGCTGTCCGTCTAAAAAGGGAGTCTCCCTATGCGAGGACAATGATGACCACTCTTTCATATGTTCCCGGTTCCGGGTTCGGCGGCTATATTCCCGATGACGAATCTTACGGTGCGGAGACTTTCGAGGTCCTCACTTCACGCTTCAAACAAGGCTATGCGGAAAGTGCCATCGTCAATGGCCTTCTCGATATGATTCATGAGGCGACGCATTGATATTTTCTATGTTATTGTTGGATTTTCCGATGAGTAAAAAATACCATGAAACGGATTACAGCTTTTTTATGCGTGGTAGCGGCAAGTTTGCCACTATGCGCCCAGAACATCTATCACGATGACGAGGTCACGGTCGACAAGATTGAAAAGGGAACATACAAGATCAATTACAGGGATGCCCCGAACATGTCATCCATGTATGTCATTGAAGGCAAGAAGAAAGCCGTTGTCATCGATGCCGGGGACAAAGATTACGATCTTATGTCTCTCGTCCGCAAATGCACCGACAAACCGGTCGTGCTTCTTCTCACCCATACGCACGGTGATCATTTGGGAGCTATGAACCAGTTCGATGAACTGTACGTCAACGAAAAGGAGAATCTTTCCCAAATTCAGAGAAACTACAAGGGGAAGGTGCATTATGTCAAAGACGGCGACATCTTCAAATTGGGAGGCAGGAGTATCCAGGCTCTGGAAATTCTCGGCCATACGGCGGGCGGCATGATTTATTGCGACTATGATACCGGCAACTGCTACAGCGGGGACTGCTTCGGCACCGGCCAGGTCTGGCTGCAGTTCACAGCCTTTGACAATCCGATTTCGGTTTATCTCTCCGAAATCAACAAGATGCTCGGCTACATGGCGACAAGGCACATAACCCATATCTACACGGGACATTATGGTCAAGAGGAATGCAACTACGGCATAAACTACATCCAGGATATGGGAACTCTCGCCAAAATGATGCTCGAGGGAAACTTCCAAAGCGAACACCATAACCGTTCGGCCGAATCCTCACCGGTGAGGATGACTACGCTCCGAAGAGCGACGATTGTCTACCATCCTGACAGAGTCCGCTGATACTGCTTCTTGGGGATCATTCACAGAGTGTAAAATAGTCAGAGGCGCGGATTTTCCGCGCCTCTGCTGTTCTATACGAGTTCTATTCCGGCCTCGTGGCATTGCTTTACCATATTATCCGGCCAGATGGATGACTGGATCTCTCCGATATGCGCTTTCCGGAGAAGGAACATGCAGAGCCTTGACTGGCCGATACCCCCGCCGATCGTCTGGGGAAGGCTCCCTTCCAGTAGACGCCTGTGGAAATACAGGTCTTTCTTCCATTCCTGATCCCTTATGGCGAGCTGCCTGGTAAGGGCGGAGTCATTGACCCTTATTCCCATACTGGAGATCTCGAATGCGGAATCAAGCACATTGTTCCATAGAAGGATATCTCCGTTGAGTCCTTCGAAACCGTCCGAATTCGGTGTGCTCCAGTCGTCGTAGTCTGCGGCCCTTCCGTCGTGGATGGTCCCGTCGGAGAGTTTTCCTCCTATACCTATTATAAATACGGCGCCGTATTTCTTGGTGATTTCGTTTTCCCTTTCTTTTGGGGTAAGCCCCGGGTACATGTCCAGCAGTTCCTGGGAATGTATGAAGTGGATCTCGTCGGGAAGTTGGGGGACAATCTGCGGGAATTCCACATAAAGCTTGTTTTCCGTCACCTTCACGGCCTCGTAGATTCTCTTGACGGTCCTCTTGAGGAAATCGAGATTCCGGTCTTCGGGGCGGATCACTTTCTCCCAGTCCCACTGGTCGACATAAATTGAATGGATGTTGTCCAGATCTTCATCGGGACGGAGCGCATTCATGTCGGTATAGATTCCTCTTCCGGGCTCAATACCGAGTTCCGCCAATTTCACCCTTTTCCATTTGGCGAGGGAGTGTACAACTTCGGCCTTCTGTTCGGACAGGCTCTTGATGGGGAAGGAGACCGGACGTTCGACTCCGTTTAGATCGTCATTGAGTCCGGTACCGGAGAGAACCACCATGGGGGCGGTGACCCTGAGGAGGGCGAGCTGTGCGGACAGATTCACCTGGAACATGTCCTTTACCGCTTTGATGGCCTTTTCTGTGCTTTCCACGGAACCGAGTAGATTCCTGTAGTCTTTTGGAATGTAGAGAGACATTGCGGGGATATATTTGTTATGTTCGTTTCCGGGACAATAATAAAAACCGCAGCGATTCATCTGCCGCGGTGCTACAAAAGTAATCTTTTTTCGTGAAGAAATCAGCCTTTTCCCTTCTTTTTGCTCGTGGGAAGGACCGGGACTTTGGGATATTCACCGAAAATCGACCAGTAGAATCCGGCGAAATCATCTGTCTCCCAAATCTTCACAAGCTCTTCAATCGCCCTGTCCTCGTCCCTTGACGGGTCGAAAGCGACTTTGAGGTCTCCGGTGAACATCTTGGCGATTCCCTGCCAGAAGCCAGCGGCAACTCCGCTTTTGTAGTTCTTGATTATATCATAAGGAGTGATACCGGTTTCTCTTGAAATGAGTTTGATGAGAACCTTGCCCTGGGAGACTGTCATTTGCTTGAGAACGGGTTCGTACCTGTCGAGAAGGTCTTTCTGTATCGAATTGATGTATTTGTCCTTCTTCCTTCGGGACATGTCGTTCTCCGCGAAGGTCTTGTCGACCTCTGTCATCAGGTCCTTGGCTTCGAGGGCATAGGGGTAAACCTTGCTGAAGTTGTGTACGAGACGGTAATATTTCCTCCACTCCCTTCCTTTCTGCTTGGGTTGTCTTTGCCAGACCCTGGCCGGCTTGAGGAAATCGAAATATACCGTATCCTGACCGACAACCTGGTATTCCATGAAGTTGCCTCCCAATTGCGCATGGCATTTGCCGCCGGTCACGAGGATGGCCAGCAAAGTCACGGTCAAGGTGATGAGATATGACTGTTTTTTTGTCACTGCGGGAGGAATATGCAAATAATGTGCTGAAATCATTTCCGGTTGTCGGTGAACGTCGGTGACAGGGTCTGTTTCAAATATTGCGGTTGGTTTTCCGGAAGGGTATGTTAGCCGTTACTGCCCGATGTCGAAAATGCATGCGAAAAAATTTTGCCGCATGTTGTAAGTGATTGAAAATTGGAATTATGACATGCAATTTTTTGTGTCGAAAAAGTTGAAAAATTTTTGAAATATTCTTTTAAATCCAGAAAAAATGACTATCTTTGCAGTCCCAAATTTGAGGAGAAGTTCGCCCAACCAGCTGATTCTCAAGAATTTACGGGAAAAGCGAATAAAATTTAAAAAGTAATACAGCAATGTTACAACCGAAGAAAACCAAATTCAGAAGGGAACAGAAAGGTGTGATGAAGGGAAATGCCCAGCGCGGCAACCAGCTCGCCTTCGGATCTTTCGGTCTCAAGACCCTTGAAAATTGTTGGCTTACTGCGCAGCAGATTGAGGCTGCCCGTCAGGCAATCTCACGTCACATGAACCGTGAGGGCCAGATCTGGATCAGGGTCTTCCCTGCCAAGCCTTTCACAAAGAAGCCCCTCTCAACCCGTATGGGTAAAGGTAAGGGTGATCCTCAGGGTTTCGTTTGCCCTATCACTCCCGGCCGTATCCTTTTTGAGGCTGAAGGTGTTTCTCTGCAGATCGCAAAGGAGTCTATGCGTCTGGCAGCTGCGAAGCTTCCCGTCGCCACCAAGTTCGTCGTCCGCAGGGACTATGTTGAATAATTAAAGGAGAGTAGCAAAATGAAAATTGCAGAAGTTCGCGAAATGTCAATAGCTGATCTTAAGGATCGCATTGCCCTTGAGAAGGCCAATCTTGACACAGACAAGATCAACCACACTATCTCTCCTCTGGAGGATACCTCAAAGTTTAAGAAAGCAAGAAAGGACATCGCCCGCATGATGACCGTTCTGGCCGAAAAGGAAAATCAGAAATAATAAGGCCGTATGGAAAGAAATCTTCGTAAGGAAAGAATCGGTGTTGTTGTCAGCAACAAGATGGACAAGACCATCGTCGTCGCCGTCGAGATAAAGGAGAAACACCCCATCTACGGAAAGTTCGTCAAGAAGACCACCAAGTTCGTCGCTCAGGATGAGAAGAACGAGTGCAGCATCGGCGATACCGTCCGCATCATGGAGACCCGCCCCCTCAGCAAGACCAAGAGGTGGAGATTAGTAGAAATCGTAGAAAAAGTCAAGTAAGCAATGATACAGCAGGAAACACGTTTACAGGTGGCTGACAACAGCGGTGCAAAGGAGGTTCTCTGCATCCGCGTACTTGGAGGAACAAACCACCGTTATGCAACAGTAGGCGACAAGATCGTAGTGGCTGTCAAGAGCGCTATCGCCGGCGGTGACGCCAAGAAGGGTTCTGTGACCAAAGCGGTCGTAGTCCGTACAAAGAAGGAAATCCGTCGTCCCGACGGTTCATATATCCGTTTCGATGACAACGCATGCGTTCTCCTCAACAATGCAGGTGAACTCCGCGGAACACGTATCTTCGGCCCTGTAGCCAGGGAGCTGCGTGAGAATTATATGAAGATTGTTTCACTGGCACCGGAGGTCCTTTAATATACTGCAAGTCATGAAGAAATTTCACATAAAGAAAGGCGACACCGTGTATGTGAACGCCGGTAACGACAAGGGTAAGACAGGAAAGGTCCTCGAGGTTCTCAGAGAGAAAGACCGCGTTGTCGTTGAAGGAATCAATATGGTAAGCAAGCACACCAAGCCCAATGCTAAGGCTCCCCAGGGTGGCATCATCAAGCAGGAAGGCTCTATCCATATTTCCAATGTCCAGCTCGTTGATCCCAAGACTGGTGCTCCCACCCGTATCGGATACAAGATCGAGGACGGAAAGAAGGTCCGTGTAGCTAAAAAATCAGGAGAGGAGATCAAATAATTATGGCAAAGAAGAAAAACGCACCCGTAGAGGTTCAGGCACTTCCCGAAGGATACGTTCCTACCCTCAAGAAGGTATATAAGGAGGAGATTGTTCCTGCTCTGATGAAGCAGTTCTCCTATACTACAGTGATGCAGGCTCCCAAGCTTGTGAAGATCACCATCAACGAAGGTGTCGGTGACGCTACCCAGGACAAGAAACTCGTTGAAGAGGCTGCTGAAGAGCTCTCAATGATCGCCGGACAGAAGGCTGTCATCACAACTTCAACAAAGGACGTGTCCAACTTCAAACTCCGTAAGGGCATGCCCATCGGAACCAAGGTCACCCTCCGCGACGTCAAGATGTACGAGTTCCTCGAGAAACTCATCCGCGTTTCTCTCCCCCGTATCCGTGACTTCAACGGTATTTCCGAGAAGATGGACGGAAGAGGAAACTACACCCTCGGACTCAAGGAGCAGATCATCTTCCCCGAGATTGACATGGACAAGAACCCCAAGATCCACGGTATGGAGATCACTTTCGTGACCACCGCCAGGACTGACGAAGAAGCTCACGCTCTTCTCAAGGCCTTCGGTCTCCCGTTCAAGAAACATAACAACTAGCTTGTATAACATCAAAAAGAGTTACAATGGCAAAAGAATCAATGAAAGCACGCGAAGTAAAACGCGCGAAATTAGTTGCTAAGTATGCCGAGAAGAGGAAGGCTCTCAAGGAGGCCGGTGACTGGGCTGCTCTCGACAAGCTCCCCAAGAACTCATCTCCCTGCCGTCTTCACAACCGTTGCTCCCTTACCGGACGTCCCAAGGGATATATGAGGGCTTTCGGCCTCAGCCGTATCCAGTTCCGTGAGATGGCTTCCAACGGTCTCATCCCCGGTGTGAAGAAAGCTAGCTGGTAAAAAGAAGAATCTCCAGGGGAAACTCCGAGATGGAATCCCCGGCAGAACATATAACATTATTTATTAACAATTAGGATATCGGGCGCCACAAGCGCCGGTCCCCAAAAGACAAAAGAAATGACTGATCCAATTGCAGATTATCTAACAAGGATCCGTAATGCTTACCGCGCAGGTAAGAAGGTTGTCGAGATCCCTTCATCAAAACTGAAGGTTGCGATAACCAAGATTCTTTGCGAGAAGGGCTACATCCTCTCTTACAAGGTAATTGAGGGAACACCCGGAAACACCATCAAGATCGCTCTGAAGTATCATCCCCAGACCAAGGCTCCCGCAATCAAGGGAATCGACCGTATCTCAAAGCCCGGTCTGAGAAAGTATGTTGATGTTGACAACATGCCCAGCGTCCTCAACGGACTCGGTGTTGCCATCCTCACAACTTCCAAGGGTGTTATCACAGACAAGGAGGCTAAAGAGCTCAACGTCGGTGGTGAGGTTATATGCTATGTTTATTAATATTTAAAAGGAACAGATAATGTCAAGAATTGGTAAATTGCCTGTAAGCCTTCCGTCCGGAGTCACCGTTAAGGTTGAAGACGGCAACGTTGTAAAGGTTAAAGGACCTCTCGGCGAGCTCTGCCAGAAGGTTGATCCTTCAATCAAGCTCACCATTGAGGACAATGAGATCAAGTTCACCCGCCCCGATGACGAACCCCGTTCACGTTCCATGCATGGACTTTACAGGGCTCTCATCCACAACATGGTAGAGGGTGTCTCCAAAGGTTTTGAGAAAAAGCAGGAACTTGTCGGTGTAGGTTACCGCGTGGATGTGCAGGGCCAGCTCCTCACTTTCGCTCTCGGTTATTCTCATGACATCCAGCTTCTCCTTCCCGCTGAGGTAAAGGCTGAGGCTGCGCAGGTCAAGAAGGGTGAGAACCCCGTTCTTATCCTCAGGAGCGCTGACAAGCAGCTTCTCGGAGAGGTCGCTGCCAAGATCCGTTCATTCCGTAAGCCTGAACCTTACAAGGGCAAGGGTATCAAGTTCGTCGGCGAGCAGCTTCGTAGGAAGGCCGGCAAGACTGCAGGTGCTAAATAATTAGGAGGACAGAATTATGGCATTGACTAAAATAGAAAGAAGAAGAAGGATTCACTACCGCATCCGCAAGCACGTCAACGGTACAGCCGAGAGGCCCCGTCTGGTCGTCTTCAGGAGCAACAAGCAGATCTATGCTCAGGTCATCGACGACGAGCAGGGAATCACTCTTGTAGCGGCAGCATCGAATGACAAAGGTCTTGCAGCAGAGTGCAAGGGCAAGAATGGTAAGGACGCAGCAGCTATCGTCGGCAAGGCAGTCGCTGAGCGTGCAATCGCCAAGGGAATCAACGAGGTCGCTTTCGACCGTGGAGGTTACCTTTATCATGGTAGAGTACAAAGTTTGGCAGACGCTGCCCGTGAAGGCGGCCTTAAATTCTAATCGGGACTATGGCAAA
>AUXO014050629.1_pt1 | contig 11628 bp, 5 predicted proteins | sample 768731 | NCBI WGS metagenome assembly AUXO01 (sample SAMN02715735, study PRJNA202380) | gut metagenome | biome: sheep rumen | host: Ovis aries | place: New Zealand: Palmerston North | reverse complement strand
AAAAAAACATAGAACAGAGTATTAAAGATATAAAAACACCTGTATCTGGAGAAATTATATCTGTATTCAAAAACTCTTGCTATATGCAGATAAAAGGTATTAAAATTTGTATTCCAAATCATTGTTTGATAGTCCCCAATATAGAAAAAGGTGATACAATCACTATCTATAGTTTATATAAATATCAAAATGACATTTGTCTTGCTTCTCAGTTTTCATCAAGTCTTAAAGAAATCACAAGAATACCGATATTAAAAGTTGGAGAAGAATATGTTGTATCATTTTGTTATAATATCATTTCTAACAAAACTATAATTTGCGAAATAAGAAACGTACCAAATTTTATTCAATTAAATGTCGATAAATCAAGATTTATGAAAGGTAATTATTTTAAGTATAAACAGAAATACATTGCCGTTATAACGAAGGTCATCGATTTTTCTCATTATGAAGCAAAACTAATCAGAACTGTAGATAATTAATTATGGCCAGGAGTCTTCGGACAAAAACTAAAAGACATCAGCAATTATATAAATGAACTGCATGGATTAATAGCTTGAATCATATAATAAAATGTCATCCATCATAAAACATAAAGTCGGAGCAATAATTACCCTACCAGTAGATAGGGTTGTTGAAATAAGAGGCAACAAATACTTTGTTGTCAGATATGAGAACACAATTACACGTGTTCAGTTATATGATTGGCAATTAAATGAAAAAGTGCCTGAAGTTTTGCAATGCCGCTTAACATCAATAAATGATTTTGGTTTCCCTGTATTTGAACAAGTAGCATCAACAAAAGAGGTAAGACTGATTGAGGCAGTTGATCCCGAAAATGATGAGGAAATAAATAATGAAGAAATCCCTATAACAATAAATAGTGAGAAAGATAGTGAGCCTGAAAATAATGAAATAAAAATTATAGAATCAAAAGGCTCTTTAAATGAAGTCACAAAACTTAATGTTTCTTCATTTCCAGAAGATTCTAATATTACATATTATTTTTGGAGAGAACAATCTGAATCCTTTGAAAATTGGTTTATATCAACTGGGGGAATAAAGAGGCGTATAGAAATACTAATTTCTTTAGCGGAAATAATTGCCAATTATCATAGGCAAAATAAAGTGTATAAAGAATTAGTCCCTGAATATATTAGAGTTTTTGTGGACAAAAAACAAATAATCAATGTATCTATTCCCGAAACAAATTACTTAACATCTGGATTTGGTAATGTTTTTATTTACGCAAGTATATCAGCACCAGAGGTTGTAAATAGGTGGATGCCAAATACGCCAATGAGTGATTGTTATTCATTTGCAATCATAGTTCATGAATTGTTATCCTTTTGTCATCCATTTATTGGCGATAAGGTTTTATCTGGGAAAATTGCTTATGACGAAGCTTTTAGAGGACGATTAGCATGGATAGACAAAAAAAATGACACAACAAATCGTAGAACAAGGAGAATGTATGATTGTTTTTTTACCACTCCACAAATTAGGGATTTATTTTATGAGACTTTTGATAAGGGAAAAACTTCTCCTTTAGAAAGACCTACAATATTCAAATGGATAGATGTTTTACAAGAAGCAAAAGAACATATAATGTATTGTCAAAATTGCGAAACAGAGTATCTTTATTTTGAAGCAGGTTGTTGTGCTTTTTGTGACGAGGAACCAAAATTTGAACTAGCTGTAGATATTGCCAGAGTCGATAAGAAATTTGATGTAGAAACATATCAATTTAAAGAAGATGAAATAGACTTGTACTTGGAACCATTAGGTACATTTCTATTAAATAAGTATAATCCTGTTACCATTAGTTCAAGACAATTAATAGCAAAATCTAAAGAAAATAAAGACGTTCTTAAAATCGCCATAAAAAAAATAGATGAGTATGGAAATATAAGTGTGTTGTTTACTCCTTTAAATAATTCTAACATAAATGCTTATACCATTCAAAAGGAAAAGCTATCTCAAGTGATAGACAAAGAAACTAACGCAATTTTTCCCAAAAAATTCCCTAGAAAATTAATTTTATCAATTGATGAAATAAACCATCCACAAAGAATAATAATAATAAGTCCAATATAATTTAATAATATGCAGAATATTAATAAGATATATGATTTGCATGAAGAAGAAGCAATAAATAACACCTTTAAATGCAAAGTCATCGGTGATTTAGAAATCACTTCAAAAACGCCTATTTTTCTACAAAAATGGGAGGCCTATCAACCTTTATTTTCTTATATAAAGACTCAAAAAGAAACTGAAGAAAAAAAGGAAGTACAGATAAGATTGATCTTTTCTGATATCATAGAGATTAGTCCTGTTGATCCTCCATCATTCAATTACCTTTATTGGATAGAGCCAACAGATAAAGAAAAAGAATTTTCTTTTATCTTTATAGAATGTGGTACAGTAAAACCTCTACCACATCTTGACATTGCATTTGATGATAATACCAGGATAGTCCTAAATACCCCTAATTCGGAAATACTGTCAAGAAATTTGTCTAATAACTATATTTTCGATGCAGGGAAATATAAATTATTGTTTATTAAAGCATGGCAGAATGGAGCACAAAACTGGAAATTATATGGATTCAGATACGATAAGAAACAAGAAAGAGACATAGCAAGATATGCAGATATAGCCTTAGAAGAAAATAAAAACAATGATAAAGTAAGAATTGTAAAAAAAGAATTCTGGAACAATATATTCTTCCCTAATAAATTCGATGATGTTGAGATAATAGCATATGAGAGCATCGATTTTGTTGACATAGGAGACGCTCAAAAAGCTTATGACAATCTGATTAATAAAGAACACAAAGGTGATGCATTAATTTCTTTGTGGAAGGAATATTCTAAAATTGAGTTAGAAATAGCTAAGGAAGAACAAGAGGAATTGAGATTTATTAAATACAATTTTGCTTCAAAACCTAAAAAGGGTATAGCAAATCTTTGTTTACAAATTGACGCTGACCAAGCTGCTAAATTTAAAAATTATGCTTTATCAAACACTCAATTTGAATTAGTTTGTGATAGTCCAAGACCACCAATCGTAACTTTGGTGAAATTTAACCAGACAAATAACGAGGCACAATTTGAAGATGAATTATATTCACTTCCTAGTCAAGGAATAATAAAATTATCATTGTTAGGTGATGAAATAGTAAACAAACGTCGAGAAAAAGCTCTTAAATTCTTGTTTGACGGAAATCATATTGTTACACAAAATCTTCTATATGCAATGGAAAATGAGGTTGAAAACATGTTTGATGTGCCCCATAGACCTATTAAAGCTTTGTCTCCGAAAACAAGACGTTTCCTAAAAAATAAGTTTGGTATAGATGATTTGACGCCCAACCAAGAAGCAGCAGTTAATTTGGCTATAAATAACACAAATGATATAACAATTATTCAAGGTCCTCCAGGAACAGGAAAGACTACTGTGATATCTGCAATTTGTTTCCGCCTATTAGAGCTTGCGGACAAAAAAAATAAAAGCTCAGAAGATAAAACTATTTTAGCTTCTGCATTCCAAAATGATACTATTGAGCATCTGGCTTCTAAAATATATACGCATGGATTACCAACTGTTAAAGTGGGAAGGAAAACATTAGGCTTAAGAGCCGAGGAAATATATATAAAAGAGCTGGATAAACATTTGACTAATGAAATCGATAAAAGAGGAGGTGAATCAGAAGAAACTATCTCTCATAAATTAAATGATTTAAAATCAGTATTTATAAAAGAGAAAAGCATAGAAGATGTTTTTGGAAAAATTAATGAAATTATAGATGAAGACACATTTATAAAAGATGTTGATTTTGAGTCATTAAGTGAGATTAAGCGTTCTTATAGAAAAACAAAAAGGGACATAGAGCGTAGATTATCTCTTGTCGAAAGTCTGCCAACGGAAAAAGATACATATAACTTTGAAAATGGATTTCAAATCATTTCAGAAATTCTTCAAGATAATTTTGAATTAGAAGATAATGATTTGGATATATTAAATAATGCTTCAGATATTAATCCTGATAATGATTTACTGGAAGAATTAAAGCGTATAAAGATTAATCTTACTGAAAAAATTATATATAAGAGAACTGCAGCCGAAGATGAAACAAGAAATGAGATAATTCATTGGATGAATGAAACAATACATTTAATAAAAATTTTTGAGGAGTCAAATTACGATAACGAGGATGAATTCATTAAAGCCATATTAAGTGAACTAAAATCAGATCTTGAAGGAAATACTGCGTATATAAGACGCTCTCTTCAAGAATATGGAGAAACTATTGCGGCAACCAACCAATTAGCAGGAAGCAGAGAGATGATGGATTTCCAACACATAGAAAATGTTATTCTTGAAGAAGCTGCACGTTCAAATCCTCTAGATTTGATTATTCCAATGATAAAAGCAGAAAAAAGAATAATATTGGTCGGAGACCAAAATCAGTTACCTCATCTGTTGGAATCCGAAGTTGCAGAAAGGAGTTTAAAAGAAATAGATAATGTTGACGAAAAAAGAGAAAAGAGAAAACTATACGAACAATCGTTATTCGGAATCATTTTCAAGAATGTAAAAAAAGGAAAAAAGATAAGAAGTATTACTCTTGAAGAACAATTCCGAATGCATCCAACAATCGGAGATTTTATAAGTAAGGTATACTACAAAGGACGATTAAGAGCAGGAGTCCCTAATCTAGCAGAATCTAAAATGCATAACTTGTCAATATCATGGGCTAAAAATAAAACTATGATATTTTGCAATGTGGGAAATGAATTTCCTGAAGGAAAAGGGCAAAGTAAACATCGAAAAGCAGAAGCTGAAAAAATTATGTGGATTTTAAATGAATTGAGAAAAGACCCACAATTTGAAAATCTTTCTGTTGGTATAATAACATTTTATTCAAGACAAGTATCTTTGCTTTTTGAGGAAGCCTCAAAAAAAGATAATTGTTATACAATAAAAACAAAAGATGGATATGAAATTCACCCTGACTATAAAACGATTCAAGGTGATACTGAAAAACTTAGAATTGGAACAGTAGACTCATTTCAGGGAAAAGAATTTGACATTGTTATATTGAGTACCGTTCGTTCAAATTCTATTAAAAGAATTGAAGGGAATGAAAGAAATGTTTTTGGATTTCTTACGCTCAAAAACCGTCTTAATGTTGCATTCTCCAGAGCAAAAAAAATGGTCATAGTTGTTGGCGATGAAGCAATGTATGAAGATGAATATGCCAAAATCCATGTCTATGGTTTATATGACTTTTGTACAAATATAACTAAAAATAAAGAATATGGAAACAGAATCTAATAAGACAATTTTTATGGGAATGCCAAAGCCAAGTGACAAATGTCTATTTGTTTCTATTCCTATGAACATGTATAGAATACAAACAAATAAATTTACGTCAGGATTAAATTATTTCCAAAAAGCTGTTCTGAAATTAAAATACATGCCACAAATGTCTAATTTCAAAATAGCAGGATTACTAAATCTTGATGAAAGGCTTGTTAACATAATAGTAAGTGAGCTGGAAAATGAAGGATTAATTAATAGCTCTGGGTTTATTACGCCTAAAGGAGAAAAAATAAAGAACGAAGGAGATGGATTTATAATAGATGACAAGCATACTCAAATCGGGTATATCTTTTCTTATGGAAAAGAGGATGAATTATTTCCTTATTATCAAAACAGTATTGAATATGCGGAAATAAATGAGAACAGTTTAATTTATAGTACAGACTATGGTGTTAAATCTGTAGTTAAACCATTGTATGCGATTAATCCGCACGTTCCAACCAAAGAGCCTCCTACCGAATATGATATTCTACAGCTACTTAAAAATACTCATTACCGATCAATGGATGAGAATGCAAATGTAGAAGACACTGACAAAGGTATATTTAAATTCAAATACATACCAGATAAAAAACCGCAAAGTGTTAATATCTGCACATATGTATATTTACCACAAAAATCAAATAGCGATTTATATGAAGACGACTGGATGGTTCTTGATCCATTTGGAAATGGTGACAGTTATGAATTAAAATTGTTTATAGAAGAAGAACAGAAGGTTAATAAAACATTAGCAAAAAGAATATTTGAAACATTCAAAGATGCAGAAACAGAATATAATCGCAGATTTGATGAAAGCATAGAGTGGTTTGAAGAACAAGTGGAAGAAAGAATACAGCATACTTTTGACAAGGAAAAATATGCTCTTCTAAATGATAAAATTAAAGAATATGTGAAAGATGTTTTTGAGTCGTTTATGAGAATGGAAAGAAATGGATTTGATAATATCAAACATTCACATAAACAGCTGTTTTTCATAAATATGCAAACAACTATAGAGAATATACTCCTACAAGATCAGAAAGACAGAGAAGAAGCGTACTTTGATATAGAAGAGAACTATGGCGAATATGGAGTTCAAGAAGATAGACAACAAATATTAAAATCTGTTTTCAGAAAAAAAATACTTTCCGAGAATACTATGGTACCCTCAGTAATTTATAATAGTAAAACAAAATCTGTAAATTGGAAGGGAAAGTCACTGTTGAATTATTTAATGAAATTTATTATGTCATTCTATTTTGAAAAGAATCTTGAAGATTGTAAAATAATTAATGTCTTTAAAAACAGAATCGACACAATCGTAGGAATAACAGAGATGAGAAATCATGTAGGACATGAGACTAATAAAGAATTAGAATTTACAGGACATGATGCTGTGGATTATTATGTGTTTATAACCGAATTAATTAACGACTATATAAAACTATTATAATTATGGCTAAGAAGAAAAGTAATAAAAAAGCAGGGAAAAATTCCGGTAGTCCCAAAACTACAGGCGGTAAAACTATAAAAAAAGAAGTTGAAAATATTTCCCAAGAAAATATAGAAAAAATAGAAAAATTTGACAAAGAAGAAATCCCTGAAGAAGTAAATAATGTTCCCGAAGAAGAAATTAAGGAAACCAGAGAAGATGAACAGAAAATTGAGGAAATAAAAACTACAGGAAATGTAGATAAATACATAAACTTTTTGAGAGATAAACTCAAAAGGATTAAGGCTATTGAGTCCAAAACAGAAGAGATTCAGAAGGAACAAGAACAAATAAAAACAAATTTATCAAAAGAAAAATCTGAATTTGATACTTCCAAGGCCAAAGAAAGAGCTGAATTTGAAGAGGAAAAGAAAGCGTTTAAAGCAGAATTGGAGAAAGACCGTAAAGATTTAAACGATAGACGAAAAAAAATAGATGAAGAGAAATATGCCATAGATAATGGCGAATATACGTATGTTATTCAAAGTTTACTAGATACATTACGTAAGACGGAAGAGGAAATTACTGACTCAACAAAATCGCTGGTTGAGAAACTAGGAGAAAAACACGGTGCCTTGATAAAAGACATCGAAGATCTTTATAGGCAAAAAGAAGAATTGGATAAAGAAAAAATTGAAGTTGAGTCTGAAAAATCAAAAGTCGCTTTAGAGAAAAAGAGGAACGAATTAAATAAACAATCTTATGAGAGAAGGATTAAAGAAGATTTAAAAGATGAATATGAAGATGATTTGATTGAGAAAGAGGAACAAATAAGATCTTTAAAGAAGAAAAATGCTGCTTTAGAAAAGGAGCTAGAAGAAATAAGTAGCTTTAAAAGAGAATTATCTTCCACTTTTGTATCAACATCTGCGGAAGAAATGATAAAAGAACAAACTTCCTTAAAAAATAGATGTGCCGAGCTTGAAAATCAACTTGAACAACGTCCTTCACAATCAGATTATGAAACTAAGGTTAAAGCAATCGAAAGTTTACAAGAAAAAATCCAAGAACTTGAAAATAAAGTTAATGAGGAAAGGCTTTCTGAATTAAGGCTCAGTCTTCAAAATGCTGATACATATATATATGAAATTAATACATATAAGGCATTAAAAGATAGTGCCGAAGCAAGAGAAAAAAGCCTTCAAAGAACTGTAAATGATTTACATGAAACTATAAATCGCCTTAAAGATGAGGAGAGAATTAAAGAAGGGGCGTTTGAACAAGCAAAGCAAATGGACAATAATCCTGAACTACAGAATAGAAAGTTCAGGGAAAAGTCTCCAGAATCTCTAAAAGATGTTGTGGAATACATACAATGGTATATGACTACCGAGATAGACCCAGAACCATTCTATTACGAGCAAAAGGTAATAAGAACTTTTCTGGCAGGATTGTATATGTCACCATTAACAATACTTCAAGGACCTAGTGGTACAGGTAAAACCAGGCTTCCAATCCAAATCGCCAAAGCATTAGTAGCTGGAGCTGATAAAGAGTATCGAGATAGAGATGATGTCGGTAATAGAAATGAACCTTTTAGAACATGTGCAATCCAATCTGGGTGGAGAGATAATATGGATTTAATAGGATTCTATAATAATTTTGAAAAGAAATATAAAGAAACTGATTTCTTTAAAGCTCTGTATCTAGCAGCTCAGCCAAAATACAAAGACACACTGTTCTTTGTAATTTTGGATGAGATGAATCTATCACACCCTGAACACTATTTTGCGGATTTTCTTTCTTTAATGGAACAAAGTGTGGATGATAGATATGTAAAAATTCAAGCGGATGAAGAACTTTTACCCAAATTGATAAAAGAAAGACAAATGAAATTGCCGCCTAATATAAGGTTTATAGGAACTGCTAATCACGATGAAACCACATTGGATTTTGCACCAAAAACTTATGACCGATCAAATGTAATGATTATGGATGATCACGAAAAAGAAGAAATAAAAAAGGAGGTGAAAGCTGTCAATAATAAATATTCCATAAGCTATTCATGGTTAATGAGCCGGTTTGAAGAAGCTGAAAATGAGTTTAAAAACAATCCCGAAGATGGGTATAGCAAAATTCGAGAATTTTTAAAGCATAAAGGATTGCATAAAGAATTAAAAGATAGAGGTATAGGAATAGGTAATAGATTTGACAAACAAGCAAGAAAATTTGTATGTGCTTATTGGGCTTTGGATGGCAAATCTCCAAAAAGCATTGCGGAAGCGGCCGACCATTTAATTTCAAGTAGATTATTTAGGACTCTTAAAAACAGATATGATTTATCAAAAGAAAACCTGGAAAATTTTAGAGATTACTATTTAAAGGTTTTCAATGAAAAGTTTGAAAGTGATCCTGTTGAAGGTTTAAAATTATTAAATCATGAAATTAAAAATAAAGAATGATGAAAATCTTTGACAGATATACAGGTTTAACAGTAGATGAAAGCAAACTTCCCAATTTAATAGAATTGGGAAGATTTGCTATTCTGAAAAAAAATAAAATTATTGAATTGTCTAATAGAACTTTTAAAGCTAAGGAGGGACAAAGAATTATCCAGGAATTATTAGAACCTGTATATAAAGATACCCATGATATATTTGAAAGTATAGCTACCCGTGTAGATTGTGGTGATTTTTCTGCCATACCATTGATTCAAGGATTTAATTATGGTATGGAATTTGGCGATTTTGCACAAGGGCTGGAAGATAATATTTATCATCTTGAGGCTATATTCCAAGATCCATATACAAAATTAAATAGAAGAATTGAAAAAGTACCAGTATCTAGAGCCAAAAGGATTTCAAACAGAAGCAATGAATACTTAGCTGCACATACAGAAGATTGGCTCAACAAAAGTTTAGTCGGATTTCATCCAAGCAGGATACTAACAGAAGAAAACATTGTAGATGACAATGTATATGAAAACCAACTTTTAATTGCGTTTACAACAAGAGCATCTCAGTATCTGGAAAGAAGATATAAGCATACTTCGTTTGTGGCTTCATTCTTAAAAGATTATGATAATATAATGAAAAAATATTCTTCTGGGAAAGGATGGTATAAGCTTAATAAAAGAGAATTGGATCTAGCAGGAAAAGTATATTATGAAGAAAGTGGAAATTATAAATCTGCAACATCTGACTTGGAAACAATTGGACAAACACGAAAAAGGTTAAAGAAACTTAGAGACAACCTTCTTCGTTTTAGAAAGTATGACTTATATTACACAGTCAATTCAAAAAGCACTTATACAATACAATATCATGATACAAACGTATTAGTTAATCATAAACATTATAGATATTTAAAAGAATTATGGTTTCTTCTTATAAAAGAGGAGTTTTCAGAAGATAAAAAAGATGATTTCTTTGTTGAAGATTTCATAATCGAAAATGTCAGAAAATACGGACTTTCCATTATCAATTACATTTTCAGAAATAAAGAGTATTTTTCATATAGTATGAAAGAAAATGGATCTGATAAAAAATGGAGTGGGAAAATTGTAAATTGGCCAATAGTGGAATTAGAATATGACAAATTCGGAATTATCAATTTGAAAATCGGAAATGATAATATACAGTTTGTCGTTGTTTGTAATGTACCAGATTATAATAAATTGCCAGAGATTCCTGAACATACATATATATTAGCATACAATAATGAAAATGAATCAATTAATAATAATGACCATGTAATTCCAATTTCTTTAAAAGATATAACGTGTGTAGAGCGAGTGGCTCATGTCATTAAAAAAATAATATTCAAACAATACCTAAATAAAACCATTTTTAGATATTACGATATACCTAAAATGCTTTTTTCATACAAAGATATTGTATATAATCAATTTGTAAGCATAGAAATCGACGAAAGAAGAGGTAAGTATAGATTTATAAAATATCCAGAATTAATAACTCAAAGAAAAAAAATAATTGAGCTCATCAAAAATCATAATTCTAATAAAGACAAAAGTTCAAAAGATTTGAAAATAATTGAAGAAAATATTAAATTATTTCTAGAAGAATATGACAAATCGTCTAAAGAAATTTCAAATAATTTAAGATGCTTTGATATTGATTGCTGTAAACCAATAGAAAAATGGCAATGCGAAAATTTAAACTATATTCAATGTCCTCATTGTGGATACATTATAGATAGTACAGGTGCATCTAGTGTCAAGTTCGTAAATAAATCTTTTGATGTTAGTGAAAAAGAAATGGGGATGGACTATCTTGAAGTGGATTGTACAGATATGTTATATAAATAAACAATAGCAGGAGGTATGCATCCCTCCTGCTATCTGGTAAAAACCTCGGATGAAAGGAGTGGCATCTCCAAACACCCAGAACGTTCTAGCGCATTACCGCGGAACTATAAAAGTTAATTGCAAAGATAATAATTTTTATTGTAACACACTAATTATATCATCTTTAATAATAAAAAACAAATATTATTTTTATAAATCTAAAACTTTTCCCTCCAAAACCTGACTTGCCAGGCCGTCCGCTGCAATCAGCAGTTGAACCATCGGACAAATTTCCTTTGCCATATTAAAATTGCCTTTGATGTCGTACGACCGAAATGGCAAATTCCATGCTTGCATGTGCCAGCGAATGGCAAGTGCTTCGTCATTTGTGAGCTTCAAACCTTTACACCTTTGCTCTTTGCGTCTTTCAGTTCAGCTTTGTTCCTAATTTCCAGAAAGTCGAGAACTGCACCAACTTATCTCTCAATTGATTATCAATCAATTTTGTGTGCATATT
>AUXO014425435.1_pt1 | contig 11631 bp, 12 predicted proteins | sample 768731 | NCBI WGS metagenome assembly AUXO01 (sample SAMN02715735, study PRJNA202380) | gut metagenome | biome: sheep rumen | host: Ovis aries | place: New Zealand: Palmerston North | reverse complement strand
AGAAAAAAATAAACTTTTGATTGATTATTATAAATATTTTTGCTAGAATATCTATAGAAATTTAAATATTTAAAGATGTTGATTGAAGATGAGTACTAATATCTACTTTAAAGAGAGGCCAGAATGGTGTAAATGGCTAAGGAAGTATTAGGAAGGCTACTTCATGAATCTTTCGGCAAAACCGTTATGTTAATCAAGACCAAAATAGGATGGTACCGTGATAATTCACTCCTATATATTGGTCTTTTTTTCTTGAAAGGAGAATAAAAATGAATTATCAAATAGCTATTGATGGACCAAGCAGTACAGGAAAAAGTTCAACTGCAACTCGACTTGCCAAAAAACTATCATTTATCTATATTGATACAGGTGCAATGTATAGAGCAGTAGGATTATATTGCAAAAGAAACAACATCAATATAAACGATGAAGAAGAAGTAAAAAAAGTACTAAATAAAATAAAAATAGAACTATATTACGAAAATGGAAAACAAGAAATAAAACTTAACAATGAAAAAGTAAGCGACGCAATAAGAGAAAACGAAATATCAAAGTATGCATCAATAGTCAGTACATACAAGTCTGTTCGCGATAAACTTGTAAGAATGCAAAGGCTTCTTGCTAAAACAAATTCAGTAATAATGGATGGAAGAGATATAGGAACAGTAGTACTTCCTAAAGCAACTTTAAAAATATACTTAATTGCAGAAGATGAGATAAGAGCAAAAAGACGTTTAAAAGAACTTTTAGATAAAGGACAAACAGTTACTTATGAACAAATATTAAAAGAACTGAAAGAAAGAGATTATCGTGACATTCATCGTGAAAATAGTCCTTTGAAAAAAGCAAAAGATGCAATAGAAATTGATACATCTTACTTATCACTTGATGAAGTAACAGAAAAAATATATGAATTATTTAAAGAGAAAGTAGGTAATGAAAAGTGAAATATTTAACAAGTACAGAAATAAGAAAAATGTGGCTTAAGTTTTTTAAGAGTAAAGGGCATCTTGAGTTAGAAAGTGCCTCTCTAATACCAGAAGGTGATGACTCATTGTTCTTTGTAAATGCAGGAGTAACTCCTTTAAAAAAATATTTTGATGGAACAATAGTACCTGAAAATAAAAGATTAACAAGTATTCAAAAATGTATAAGAACAAATGATATAGAAAACGTAGGTGTAACAAAGCGTCATCAAACATTCTTTGAAATGATGGGTAACTTCTCAGTAGGGGATTACTTTAAAGAAGAAGCTCTTGACTTTGCTTATGAATTCTTAACAAGTGAAGAGTGGTGTGCAATACCTAAAGAACTTTTATATTGCACAATCTATATGACTGATGAAGCAGCTTACAATAAATGGGTAAGTCTTGGAATGATACCAAGTCACATCGTAAGACTTAAAGGAAACTTCTGGGAAATCGGAAGTGGACCATGTGGACCTGATTCTGAAATATTCTTTGATAGAGGAGAAAAATATGATCCAAATGGCGATGCTTTAGACAAATTTAAACAAGATGAAGATCAAGAACGTTTTGTAGAAATATGGAATAACGTATTTAGCCAGTATAACTCAGAGCCTGGAGTAGATAGAAGTCTTTATAAAGAATTACCTCATAAAAATATTGATACAGGAGCAGGGCTTGAAAGATGGTGTTGCATATTCCAAAATGTAGATTCAAACTTCGATACAGATTTATTTGTTCCTATAATAAAACAAATAGAAGTAATAAGTGGAGAAAAATATGATGGAAGTGCAAACTTTAAAATAATAGCAGATCATATAAGAGCAATTACAATGGCTTTATCGGATGGAGCAATATTTGAAAATAGCAATAGAGGATATGTCTTAAGAAGGCTTTTAAGAAGAAGTGTAAGAGCTGGAAGAAAACTTAATATTAATGAACCATTCATGTATAGACTAGTTGATACAGTAGTAGAAATAATGAAAGAAAGTTATCCTAAACTAGAAGAGACTAAATCTACTGTAAAAACTTTAATACTTGATGAAGAAAACTTATTCCATCAAACACTTAGACAAGGAGAAAGAAAACTTCTTGAATTAATGAAGGAAAGCACAGATAAAACAATCAGCGGTTATGATGCATTTAAACTTTATGACACTTATGGATTCCCATTTGAACTTACTGTAGAATATTTAGCTGATGAAGGAATGACTACTGATAAAGAAGAATTTGAAAAATACATGAAGGAAGCAAAGAAATTAGCAAAAGAAAGTAGAAATACTGAAGCTAATATGAATATTCAAAATGAAGATTTACTTAAATTCTTATCTCCTAGTGAATTCTTATATGATACCTATGAACTTGATAATTCAAGAGTAATTGGTTTATTTAAAGATGGTCACGAAGTAGACTCATTATCATCTGATGGATATATAATATTTGATAGAACTTGTTTTTATGCTGAAAGTGGTGGACAAGTTGCAGATCAAGGAGCACTAAAAAATGATAATTTTAAAGCTAAAGTTATAGATGTTAAAAAAGCTCCAAATGGACAACATATGCATAAAGTTGAGGTACTAGAAGGTTCAATTAAAATAGGAGACGTTGTCACAATGAAAATTATGAAAGAAAAGCGTCTTAGAACTCAAGCAAATCACAGTACTATTCATATAGTACAAAAAGTACTTCAAGATTTATTATCTAGTTCCATTCATCAAGCAGGAAGCTACGTTGATGAAGATAGATTAAGATTTGACTTTACTTATACTGGAAAAATAAGTGATGAAGAAATATTTAAAGTAGAAGATAAAGTTAATGAAATAGTTAAAACACATATAGAGAGTAAAATTGAAAATATGTCTTTAGAAGAAGCTAAAAAGAAAGGTGCTATGGCCTTATTTACAGATAAATATAAAGATATAGTTCGTGTAGTAACAATTGGAGATTCTATTGAATTATGTGGAGGAACTCATATTAAAAGTACAGATGAAATAGATCGTTTTGCAATTCTAAAAGTAGAATCAAAAGGAAGCAATCTATATCGTCTTGAAGGATGCACTAATGATTTAGTTCCAGTTTTAGTAAGTGAAGCAGTTGCAAAATATGTAGATGATATAAAAGCACTTTTATCAAAAGCAAAAGAAATTCTTGCAAATGCTGAAAAAGAAAATATCAAACTTGATTTTGATATAGTACTTGATCAAAAAGGACTAACAAGTTATCGTGATATAGTGTATAATAAGAATCAACTTGAATATATTCAAAACGAAGTAAGATTACTTGAAAAGAAATATAATGAAGAAAAATCTCGTCTTGCTAGTAGTAATATCGATAAGTATTTAGATGAAGTTGAGACAATTAATGGAATTAAAGCAGTTGTAACTAAAGTAAAAAATATGGAAATCAATGATTTGAAGGCAATTGTTGATGAGATAATGAATAATATTAAAGAGGGAGTAGTCTTCTTTGCAAACATAAATGACAAAAGTGTTAACTTCATTTGTAAGTGTAATGCAAAAGATAAAAAAGCTGGATTACTTGTTAAAAAAGCAAGTGAAATGGCTGGAGGTCGAGGAGGCGGAAGCTCAACATTCGCTCAAGGTGGAGCATCAAGTGCTAGCGCTAAAAACATCTCTAAGATATTAGAAGCAATTAAAGAAGATATTAAAGAAAAATAATAAAAAACAGGTGGGAATTATGAAAAAGTATAGCAAAGAACAAATAATTGATTATTTAAACTTAATTGGATTAGATGAAAGTGAATATAATTTAACAGAAGAAGAATTAAAAAACGGATTAAGATTAAATAATATCTCAGAATTATATAAAAAAACAAATGCCAAAGAATTACTACCATCTTCTTCTAAAGAGGTTGGTACTTCTTATGAAATATTAGATGGAATTATAAATGATCCATTTTGGTATGAAAGTAAATTAGATAGAATTTATGCAAAAGCAGCAGCATTTTCAATTATTAATAAGTATGGAAGTATAGATTTAAAAGAAAATAATCCAAATGCTTTATTTGAAAAAGAAAACGAATTATTAAAAACAATAATTAGAGGAATATCTGAATGTGGCAATATTCAACAATTTAAAGTGTATTTAGATAATGCTACAGTTCAAGGACTTTTCCATAAAATGAATGAAATAGATAATCCACCTGATTTAACTAAACTATATGGACTTGCTGCACTAACTAAATTCATCTCTTATGACATTTCAATGATATTTGATGAGAATAATAAAATAACTGAAGCAAATATATTAAAAGCTATACAAAGAAATATAACTAATAATACACCTATAAAAGAAAATGAATATAATGGTGATAATGTTTATAAAAGACTACCTTATAAAAAAGTAAAAGAAAAGAAATTATAGAAAAATAATTTCCTTTTTTTGTATATATAGCGGAGAATTATTAATACTAATAATGGAGGTAAATTATGGATGAAACAAATGAACTATTAGAAATTATTTATCAAGATACATATATGGCTTCTAAGAATTTAGAAGTATTATTAGAGGAAATAAGATATAAAGATAATAAGATTAAGGGTTCTTGTGAAGATATTTTAAAAGAATATGAAAAATATTTAAAGACTACAAAGAAACTATTGAGAAGTAACAAAGTTAAACCAAGAAAAGTTAGCCCTTTTGCTTTAATGGGAGCAAAAATGAAAATGAAAAAAGATGTTAAAACTGATAATTCAGATTCTAAAATAAGTGATATTATTATTCAAGGATTAGTAATGGGTGTAATAGATATTAATAAAAGACTTGATAACTATAAAAAAGATGTAAATAAAGATGTATTATCACTTGCAAATGATCTTTTAAAGTTTCAAAAGAATAGTATTGATACACTTAAAGAGTATTTATAATATATAAATGAAAGGTACTAAAAGACCTTTCATTTTTTTATCCCATATTTTTACATATTTTTAATACAATTTTACTACAATTATTTTTTATACTTTATGTGTTAGGAGATGATTATATAGATAGAGTAATAATTAATTAATAAAAAAATCATATTTTAATATATATAAAGAAGGTGATAATTCATATTTATGTTATAATAAGAAATAGGTGATAATATGTATACAATTTGTTTAGTAGAAGATGAAAATAGTTTAAGAGAACTTATAAAAGTTTATTTAGAAAAAGAAGGATATCAAGTAATAGAATTTTGCAATGGACATGATGCCTTAAACTATGTAGGACAAAAATCAGATTTATGGATTTTAGATATAATGCTTGGTGATGATATATCAGGCTATGACATAATAAAAAAGATAAGAGAAAAAGATAAGAATATACCTGTAATATTTACATCGGCAAGAGATCAAGATATTGATAAAATAATAGGGCTTGAAATGGGAAGTGATGATTATCTTGCTAAACCATATTCAACTAAAGAATTAATATTAAGAGTTAATAAATTAATAAATAGAATATATAAGGATAAAGAACCTACATCAATTATTAATTATGAAAATTATATTATAGATTTAAATAAAAGAGCTGCTAAAGAAAATGATAAAGAAATTAAACTTACAACACTTGAATTTGATTTACTAATACTTTTCTTAAATAATAAAAATAGAACATTTTCAAGAGAGGAAATCCTTAAAAATATTTGGGGAGATGATTACTTTGGAAGTGATAGAGCAGTTGATGATTTAGTAAGACGTTTAAGGAAGAAAATGCCTAATTTGAATGTTTCTACAATATATGGATATGGGTATAGACTATCATGAAATATATAGAAAATAAACTTGGTAGACAATTACTTTTAATTCTTGTAATTACTTTTGATATTATTTTAATTACAGTTTTATTCTTGTTACCTAGAATGCTTACACCAGTCTATGAATCTGGTATCTACAGCTCCTTAAAAACCCCAATTGAAATGATTGATGAGAATCTAGAACATAATAAAACTGCAGGTAATTTAGCATACCTTTACATTGAAAATGGTAATATTCACAAAAGTGAAAATTATAATAACATTATAAATATTTCAATAGAAAACTTATTGAAAAGAATAGATAAAGAATTTGGAAATTTCAAATATAAAGGTAATACTTATTACTATTATAGTTATAGTATAGATAATGAACAAAAAATAGTTATAGCAAATGAAACTTATCTAAGCAAATTAAAAAATGACTTGATGGTATCAGTTGTCACAATATTCTTATTATCTTTTGCTTTAATAGCACTTATAATATTTGTATGGAGTTCTATTATAGTAAGAAAAATCTCTAAATTAAAAAGTAAAATTGATAACATTGATAATGATAACTTTAATCATAATATTAATTTTAAATCGGATGATGAAATCAAATCATTATCAATTGCACTTGAAGATATGCGACTATCTTTAAAAGAACAAGAAGAATATAAAAACAGCATGTATCAAAACATTTCTCATGATTTTAAAACTCCTCTCACTGTTATAAAATCATATGTTGAAGCTGTTGAAGATGGTGTGGAAGATAAAGATAAAGCATTAGTAGTAATAAAGGATCAAACAGATAAATTAGAAAAAAAAGTATATTCACTTCTTTACCTTAATAAACTTGAATATCTAAAAGAAAGAAAACAAGATCCTTACAGTGTTATCGATATAAAAGAAGTTATAGATTCATCAATCGAGAAATTTAAGCATCAAAGAAAAGATGTTAAAATAACATCAAGTATCGATAAAAGCAAATTCAATGGAACTTTTGACTTATGGGAAACAATAATAGATAATATTTTAAATAATTTTATAAGATATGCTAATAAAGAAATTAAGATAACCGTTAAAAATAATAAAATAATCTTATACAATGATGGCCCAAATATAGATGAAAATCTAAAAGATGACATTTTTAATCCTTTTAAAAAAGGAATTAAAGGTCAGTTTGGACTTGGACTGTCAATAGTTAAAAAAACACTTATCCTATTAAACTATGATATTTCTATAGAAAATAATAAAAAAGGAATATCATTTATAATAAAAAAATCTAAAAAATAAGAAATCTGCTTTTTAATTGTAGATTTCTTTTTTTGTAAAAAACTGTTAAAGATGAGAAAATCCTTTTTAATTTTATAGATAAATAATTCTATTAATGATATATTTAAAATAGAGGTAAGAATTATGAAAAGAATATTATACTTTTTATTAATTACAATTTTGATGCCATTAACAATTGTATATGCAGAAGGTGGTGTTAGTCTTTCACAAACAAGTTTTACAATAACTGTAGGAGAGTCTAAAACCTTTGATATAAAGGCAGATAATTCAGCAGGGATGGTAGGTATTTCTTCAAGTGATCAAAGCGTAGTAACAGTTAGTAGTTCACAAGAGTTTCTTGATAATAATTCGGTTACTATTACAATAACTGCTAAAAAAGCAGGGAGTGCTACTATAAGTGTTATAATGAGTGATATAGCAACATATGATGGAGATGTATTAACTGGCTCTAAAACAGTTGCAGTAACTGTTAAAGATAAAGAGCAACAGACAAATACTAATACAAATACTAATACAAACACAAATACAAATACAAACACAAATACAGATACTAAACCAAGTACGAATACCAATACCAACACTAACACTAACACCAACACTAACACGAATACTAATAACAATACCAACACTAACACGAATACTAATACCAATACTAAACCTAATACTAATACTAATACTAAACCTAATACGAATACAAATACAAATAATACAAATACAAATACTAATACTAATACTAAACCAACTACAAATACAACAACAAATACTAGTACAAACACTAACACTAATACTAAATCTAGTACAAATGCAAATACTAGCACTAAGACGAATACACCAACACCTACCAATCCAGATACAAACACTACTAAAAAAGAAGATAATAATACTGAAATAACTAAAAATAATACTTCATTGGTTGAAGATAAAAAAACCGAGCCACTTAAAATAACTAAATTTGAAATAGTTGGATATCCTCTAGAGTTTGATCCTGAAGTATTTGAGTACACCATAGATGTACTAGATAATGTTAAAGAATTATATATCATAGTAGAGGGAGAAAAAATTACTATTGATGGAGCTAAAGAAGTAAATATAGACGATAAAAATGAAATAGTAATAAAGATAAAAAATGATGAGAGAGAAGAACAATATATAATTAAGATTAATAGAATTACCAAAGATAAAGATTGCAATTGTGAAACTAATACACAAGAAAAATGTATAACAAAAAATGAGTCTTTCTTAATTCCAACTATATTATTTATTCTTACAACTATAGTCTTCGCAGGTTTAACATTTATATTGAAAGCTAGATTAAAAAATTTAAAATAAAGATATTAAGACAAATTTAATATCTTTTTTTAATACTTGTTGTGCTATAATAAAAAAGAAAGATGTGTGTGTTATGAAAGAGTTAAAATATGAAAATAGAAGTAAACAATAAAATATATGAAGTAGTAATAACTAAAAAGTTTGGAAATAAAAATACTTACTTAAGAGTTAAAGAAGACTTAAAAATATATGTAACAACTAACACATTCACATCAAATAGAGAAATAGAAAAAATAATATTAAATAATAAAGATTCAATTGTCAAAATGATTGAAAAAATGGAAAAACATAAAGAAAATACAGAAGGATTTTACTACTTAGGAAAAAGATATGATATCATTTACACATCAAATGAAGGAATAACTTTAGGAGAAGAAAAAGTCTTTGTAAATCGAGAAGTAGATATCGACAAATGGTATAAAAAACAAGCTAGTAAAATATTTCAAGAACATCTTGATGAATGTTATGATCGATTTACTAAAAGTATACCTTATCCATCTTTGACAATTAGAAAAATGACAACTAGATGGGGAGTTTGCAATACAAAAGATAAAAGAGTTACTTTAAATTTAGAACTTATGAAAAAGCCAATTTATTGCCTTGACTACGTAATTATGCACGAATTATCTCACTTAATTCATCCAAACCATTCAAAAGACTTTTGGCTTTTAGTAGAAGAAAACTGCAGAGATTATAAAAAAATCAAAAAAATACTTAAAGAATAGAGGGATATAATGCTTATAACAAGTCTTGACAATGATAGAATTAAAAAATATATCAAATTAAAAGATAGAAAATATCGAAAAAAAGAAAATAAATTTATTATTGAAGGAATGCATTTAGTACTTGAAGCCTATAAAAAAGGAATTGTAGAAGAACTAATACTAGAAAAAGATACTGTTTTACCAATTAATCTCCCAACAGTTTATGTTACAAATGAAATAATTCATAAAATTAGTGAGATGGATTCACCAAGTAATATTATGGCACTTTGTAATATAACAGAATCATCACTTGTGGGAGATAGAATCCTTATGCTTGATGGAATACAAGACCCAGGAAACCTTGGAACAATTATTAGAAGCGCTTTAGCTTTCAACGTAGATACAATTGTACTAAGTCCAGATACAGTTGATTTATATAATCCTAAAGTAATAAGAGCAACGCAAGGAATGATGTTTCATATAAATATAATCACAAGAGAACTTGAAACAGTAATTGATAAATTAAAGGAAAAAGAAATACCAATATATGGAACAAAAGTTGATTATGGAGAAGACGTTAGAAACTTAAAAGATAAAGATAGAAAAAAATATTGCTTAATAATGGGAAATGAAGGAAATGGAGTAAGAGAAGAAATACTTGAAAAATGTGACTCATATTTTTATATAGATATGAATGAAAAAGTAGAAAGCCTAAATGTAGGAGTTGCAACAAGTATAATTCTTTATGAATTAAACAAATAGGAGGCACTATGGAAGAAGATTACATCTATATAGGAAAAATAGTTAATACTCATGGAATAAAAGGAGAACTTAGAATACTAAGCAATTTTAAATTTAAAGAAAAAGTCTTCTTAGAAAATAGAAGAATTTATATAGGTGATGAAAAAATAGAAGAAATAATAAACAGTTATCGTCATCATAAAATTTTTGAAATGATTACATTAAAAGGATATGATAATATTAATCAGGTACTTAAATACTTAAACAAAGATGTATATATCAAAAAGAATGATTTATCACTTGGAAATAAAGAATATCTAGATGAAGATTTAATAAATTTAAATGTAATATTTAATAATGAGTTAGTTGGACATATTGTAGCAATTAGACAGATAAATGAAAATAATAAAATAATTGAAGCAATAATTAATAATAAGAAAACTTTAATACCATATCATGAAGATTTTATTGGTAATATTGATTTTGAAAATAATAAAATAGAATTAAAACTTATAGAAGGAATGATTTAATGAAAATAGATATATTAACTCTTTTTCCAGAAATGTTTGATGGTTTTTTAAACTGTTCAATAATTAAAAGAGCTCAAGATAAAGGCTTAGTAGAAATTAATATAGTGAATTTTAGGGATTATTCACTTGATCCTCATCATAAAGTGGATGACACTCCTTATGGTGGAGGAAGTGGAATGGTTTTAATGGTTCAACCAATATATGATGCAGTAATGTCATTAAAAGATGAAAACTCCAAAGTAATACTATTAACTCCAGATGGAATAAAATATTCACAAAAAGAAGCATATAACTTAAAAAATAATAAACATTTGATAATTATTTGTGGTCATTATGAAGGCTTTGATGATAGAATAAGAAGTATAGTGGATTTAGAGATTAGTATTGGTGATTACGTATTAACAGGAGGAGAACTTCCAAGCATGGTAATTACTGATTCAATTGTAAGACTCGTTGATGGAGTAATAGAAGAAAGTTCACATATAAATGATTCGTTTAATATTGAGACAAACTTACTAGATTATCCAACATATACAAAACCAAGAGAGTTCATGGGAATGAAAGTTCCTGAAGTCTTACTAAATGGAAATCATAAAGAAATAGAAGAATATAGAAAAAATGAAAGTATTAAAAAAACTCGTGAAAGAAGAAGCGATTTGTTAGAGAAGTAGGTGGATTATATGGCTGTTACAAGTAAATTTTTAATAGTTAAAGATAAAGATTCAAAGGAAATAAAATATTTTGATTATGATAAATTAGATGGATATAATCTTACTACGAAAAAAGATGTTCACTTTATTGATGCTATAGACGTTAATAGAGTTATAATAATAAATCCAACTTTTATAGATAAAATTGCAACAAAAAAGATTAATAAAAAGTTTTCTAAACTTATTAATATGATGCAATATGTCTGCGAAAGAGAAGATGATGAAACAGGTGAAGGTTACGAAATAGCCTTAAATGAAGCAGAAAAATTAAAAGTTGAATTAAGAACAAAATATAGAAAATTACTAAATGAAGAAAAACTTGAACTAATGATAAAGAAAATTGAGATATTAGAAGATGAATTAAAATTAAGACTTGAAATACTATCTAAGAAAATAGAAAAAGAAGAAGAATTATCACATGGACATAGTAGATAACTAAAAAATATATTATTTATTTATTTATTTAACTCTAAAACTATGATAATATTATAGTATAGTAGGAGAAAGAGAAATGAAAAAGAAAAACGGTTTTACTCTAATTGAATTATTAGCGGTAATAATAATTTTGGGGATATTAATGATAATAGCAATACCAAGTGTTACAACATATATCCAAAATTC
>AUXO012865687.1_pt1 | contig 11631 bp, 7 predicted proteins | sample 768731 | NCBI WGS metagenome assembly AUXO01 (sample SAMN02715735, study PRJNA202380) | gut metagenome | biome: sheep rumen | host: Ovis aries | place: New Zealand: Palmerston North | reverse complement strand
GGAGGCGTGATAACGTACGTACAGAAGGGAAGCAATAAACCTTCTGAATGGACAGCTGCTCCAAATAGTGATGGCGCAACTGTGTACTTCATGGAAGCGCAGCCAGCGAATCCTGACAGTGATCCGCCGACAGCAGCTGCGAATGCGACATTCAGGGTCGGCAATACACCCGGTGCAGCCCTCCCGTCCACCGGCGGCCCAGGCACCAGTCTGATCTGTCTTCTTGGCATCATGCTCACAGGACTTGCGGGCGCGGGGATGGTGATGCAGCTGAGAAGGAAAGCATCATAACATGAATAAAGACAGGACAGTCACTTCGGTGGCTGGCCTGTCCTGATGACAGTTTTCAAAAGTTCAGCCCCATGCTGACAGTGTATAAAAGGGGGGCAGACGGAAACTGATACGGAAAACAATAAACTTATGATTTTTTAAAAAATTATCATATGTGATGCTTTTGTGAAAAAACAGTAAAAAAATGATGCAACACAGGGCTTTATGATAGAAAGTAGTTTTTTGGTACTTCTATTACTGACTATATACCGGTGTCTGCTAACAGATGTTTACCGATAACTGCCCTGGCAGACAAGGGGGTGAGAACCCATAAAATGTACATAATTTGGGATATCTTTTTTATTCCATTAGACTTTTGATTTGAAAAATGAAAGGTGACTGAAGAATATGCAGATGGGGAAAATTAATTGTGATCCACATATAAGAGGTGAGCCTCCATGATGGAGCGGTCTGACGAAAACTTATAGTAGTACTGTTTGTTTTATATGGTCAGATCTGAAAATAAAAAATAAATGGACAATCATCCAATTAAACCTTACAATTAAACCGATTTGTTAACTGAATATGAGCGCATAGCTCAGGAAGGACTAGTTTATGAAAATGATGAAAAAGATGATGGCTTTAGCGCTTGCCATGGTAATGGTACTCGCTATGAGCGCAACGGTATTTGCGGCAACGCAGACTGTAGGAACCGCTGCAGATGGAAAAGGTTCAATTACAATTAATAATGCTGCAAAAGGTGAAACCTACAAAGTTACTAAGATTTTTGATGCTACAGTAACTGGTGAAGACGGTGGCTCAATTGCTTACTATGGTGACATCCCGTCTGGCCTCGAAACTTACTTTGAGGTTATGAAGGATGCAAACAACAATACATTAACAGAAAAAGAATCTGGTAAGCCGTATGTTAAGCTCAAGGACGGTGCTGATGAATCAGCGTTATTTGCTAAATTGAAAGAGCTTTATGGCGCTTCTACCGGCGGAACAGAATGCACTGGTTCTCCAATGGTTTTTGAGGGTCTTGATTATGGTTATTATGTAGTATCTACTTCTCAGGGTGAGTCTGCTATCACAGTTACTTCGACAAACCCTGATCCCGAAGTATATGATAAGAATACTACTACACCGCAGGTTGTTAAGTCTGTAAATGATGCTGATGTTTACATTGGACAGACTGTAACCTACACACTCGACAATACAACGACTAACTGGCTCGGCGAAGGCGAAAATGCTAAGCAGGTAGTTAAGTATGAGATTCAGGATACAACTCCGAATTTCCTGAGTGATGTTACTGTTACTTCCATCATCGTTGATGAAGATGGCGACACCGAAACAACTGATGATCAGACTACACTTGCTGTTCAGCAGTTCTCCAATAAGAAGATTACAATTGACTGGGCTACTGGCACAAAGGGCAATTATACTAACCTTTACAAGAACGGCGCTCATATTATCATCACTTATACTGCGAAGGTAACCGCTCAGGCGAATGTCGGTGATGCTGATGGTAACCGCAACGAAGTAACTCTTCAGCCGCTGGTTGATACCGGGAAAGACAATCCGGAACCCTCTGAGGAAAAATTCAAAGACGATGAGACCATCAAGACTTATGGTGCAGCTCTGAAGAAGGTCGACGAGAACGGCTATGCTCTGGCTGGTGCTAAGTTCGCGATCAACGGTCTGACAGTTACTGGTAGCAACGGTGAGTATACTGTTAGTGCATTTGATGCAACTTCTACTACTCCTGGAACAGAGATGGAGTGCGATGATGAAGGCGTTCTGATCATCTTCGGTCTTGCATCTGATGTCAACCTGACTGCTACAGAGACAAAAGCTCCGGATGGATATAACAAACTGAACGGCACTGTAACGCTTACACCTATCAAGATGAGCGAGACCGTTTCCTTCACAGAGAAGACTGTTTACTATGACTCTGCAGATGAAGCAACCAGAAAGGTTGTTCATGAAGAAGTTACTGGTGGTTCCACAAAGACTGTTACTGCGACAGGCAATGATCTGAAGACTAATGCAAACTGCCTTGAAGTTGAGAACAACAAGGGTCAGGAACTTCCGAGCACTGGTGGCATCGGTACTACAATCTTCTACGTAATCGGTGCAATCCTTGTTCTTGGCGCTGGCATCCTTCTGGTAACTCGCCGCAGAATGAATGCTAACTAATTTCAGAATAAATCAAAAACAGAATTCTTAAGGACAGCTCACAAGTTGTCAAAGAACATGTATTGGAGGGTCAGTCCACTGGGCTGACCCTCTTTTACGTCTGTGGATGGAAGGCGCACTAAATATCATTTAACCAGGAGGGGTTGTGAAATATGACAGTAAAAAAGAAAGCAGTAATAATATCAGTCGTTCTGACAGGAATCTGCTATTTCGTCTTCACCTTTTTTAGTGCGCTATATAATGATTCAGATAACATCATTGTTTCTATGGTGGTAAATGGGCTTTATGGGGAAAATAATATCTGCCAGTATCTTCATCCGTTCCTTTGCTTAATGATAAAGCCATTCTCTAAAGTATTCACACACACGGATGTTTTTCTGCTGCTAATTCATGCCATGACCGTTGTGGAAATATTCATGCTTTTCTATGTAGGCGTAAGCAGGTGGTATGGCAAGACCGAAAGAGACATAGAAGATCATCTGCAGCTTGCTATGAACCTGTTCTTTGTATTCTTCCTGTCAATGGGAGTAAATCTGTGGAATGCTAATTATACGGTACAGACGGCATCATTCATATTTACAGGTTTATTTTTGCTTCTTACCGGCTCATCAAAATCTCATAAAGTAATCGGAAGTATGCTGACGGTTTTCGGCTTTCTTTTGAGAGTTGAAGGCGCACTTCTGTTTATTCCATATCTGTTTCTTGAACTGCTTATAATTTGCATTGAAGCTGATAAGAAGTGCATTAAAGAGTTATTTCGTAGAATACTGCCATGTACTATAATCATTACTCTGATTTTAACTGGAAGATTTGTTTTTTATTCTTTTGAACCTTATAAAACGGCAACTCTTTATAATGAATCAAGGACAACTGCTGTAGATTTTCCTATGCAGGATTGGGGAAGTATTGATCCAAAACCGGAAGGAATTGATCGTACAGATTATATAGCGGCTACCGGTTGGGTATTTGCCGATACGGAATATATTAATGCAGACAGCTTAAAAGCTATGGCAGTGGCAGGACGTCGCACGGCATTTAAACTGAATGCCATGGATAAGATTATAAAAGAAATGTGGCGGCGACTGACGCAAACAAACCTTTATATGCTTCTTCTCTTTGTGCTGACGGTAACATACACAATTCGCAATCTGGTTTGTTGTGGAAATTTGCGAAGAGTAGAGTCTGTTTTAGCTGCCGCAGGAGGGTTTGTTATTCTACTTTACTTTACATGTAGTGGCCGTGCTCCGACTCGGGTATGGATTCCCGTACTACTTGCTGCAGATATGGTGCTTATGATTGCAGATTTTAAGGATAAGAAACTATCAAGAGTTTCTCCGGTGTTCTCTCTTGCCCTTTGTGCGATCCTTTGGTTTGGAATTGGGCAGGCAGCGATTAATTTTCACTTTCATTCACCTACGACGGCCTTAAACAGCATAACTTCTTATGAAGTCACGGATAATCCTTATACATATGCTAAAGGGGATGAACTGTTTATTTGGCCAAACTGGCATTCCGCATCATTGCCAGCTTATTACTGCTCTATAGGAAAACTTCCGACAAAAGATGTTATTGAACACAATGTCCCAGATGGGGACTGGGTATACGGTCAGCCATATTTTAACGAAATGCTAAAAAGAATAAATGCTGTCAATCCTGCACGGGCATTATTAGAGCGAGAGGATACGTATCTTATGGAAGGGTATAGTGAAACCTTAATAAGTCAGATGAAGGAGCATTACGGAAACGATATTGAAGTAATCGAAGCTGGTGAAGCGGCGGGTAAAAAGATATATAAGGTGGTTCATGGCAAATGAGTGATAAACAGAGGAATGTAAGGAAGAGCGAAACAAGCGAGAATACTGTGAAAAAGAAAATGCCAAAGAAACAGGTGGCTGGAGTAATAATATTTCTTTCATGTCTTTTCGTCTTGCTCCTGATTACATTTAGCCTGAACTGGATAGCAGCGAATTTTGGCTATGTGGGATTTGACGAGATCATTTTTCACATCAATATGCCACTTAAAGGCACCGGGGATAATTATATTGGCAGCTATATCCATAAGGCACTGCTTCCGGCGGCCGGGATTGTTGTTGAAGTGGTGGCGGGATGTGTAATTGCAAAGTTGCTATTGGATAGTTTTCCGAAAACAAAGAAAGCACTTATCGAAAAGACGGAAGGGATAATTCGCCATCTTAGGATTTTAGCGGTTCTTTTCTTAGCTGTTTGGTTGTGTGCATCTCTTGTACGTGCACAGAGAAGGTTTGGCCTATTTGATTACATGAAAAACCAGATCCAGCAGTCATCTTTCATAGAGAATGAGTATGTGGATGCGGGAAGTGTCAATATATCATTTCCAGAAAAGAAGCGTAACCTAATCTATATCCTCATGGAATCGGCAGAGACCAGTACCATGGATAAGAAAAACGGTGGCCTGATGGACATAAACTATATCCCGGAGATGACGGAACTGGCGAAAGAGGGGGTTAGCTTTTCTCATTCTGATCTTCTTGAAGGAGCCGCAGTTGCTCCAAACTGCGGATGGACAATTGCCGGGATGCTCGCGGAGTCGGCAGGACTTCCACTTAAGATGTACGGAAATCACAGGACAGATAAGATCGATAACTCCATGGATGATTATGATTCCTTCATGCCCGGGATCACTACGTTGGGAGATATTCTGGAGGAGGAAGGCTACAGAAATGTTTTTATGGCAGGATCGGAGTTCGAATTTGGTGGTCGGCTAAACTATACTACAAGCCATGGACATTATGAAGTGTTGGATTATAACGAAGCGATCAGCAGGGGCGTTATTCCAAGTGACTATAATGTTTGGTGGGGATTTGAAGATGAAGTCCTTTATCGCTGGGCAAAGGAAGAACTGACGGAATTGGCAAAGTCAGATCAGCCGTTTAATTTCCAACTTTTAACGGTCGACACACATGCACAGGATGGATATGTATGTAACCTCTGTGAAAACGAATACAGTGATCAGTATGCAAATGTCTGGCGGTGCGCCTCAAAACAGGTCTATGGTTTTGTCCGCTGGTGCCAGGAGCAGCCGTTTTATGAGAATACAACAATTGTAATCGCGGGCGACCATTGCTCCATGGATAAGGATTTTTATGGCAATTATACATATGAGACGTACAATGGTGAAGCTACACGTAAGGTTTACGAAGTATTCCTGAATGCTACAGTTGAACCATTAAAAGAGAATAACCGAAAATTCTCCACATTGGATATTTATCCGACCATCCTTGCATCAATGGGATGCACGATTGACGGGGAGAGGCTTGGCCTTGGTGTGAACCTGTTTTCGGATGAACAGACGATTGCAGAAAAATATGGATATGAGTACATGTTTACAGAAATGAGTAAGCAGAGCCGTTTCTATAATAGAGAACTGATGTATCCAAAAGACAACTGAGAATAATACCGCCAGAGTATCTGGCATACAAAACAGGAGTATGAGAGAAGTGGAAATTCAAAAGAAAAGAATTGTCAGAGAAAAATCCAGAAAGGAAAATGTCGGAATAAGTACATATGATTTCATTTATATAGTACTATTCTGCATCCTGGCATTCTGTATCTTGACGTTTTTCTATACAGATTTTATGGATACGCTCGACAACTCCATCCTTTTTGTGGAATGCATCGCGAAGGGAAAGTTTCTGGATTTTTACCAGTATGCGGTAGAAAACATCCATCCTGACACGGTATACCCTGCCAATTACAATATAATCATGTATGCGGTTTTCGCCATCTGGAACATTCCTACAGTGCTCTTACATATAATTACCGGGGCGGATTACATGAACAATCTGTTTGCTATCTTATGGTGCAAGGGCCTGATTTGTGTAAGCCTCGTGGCATGCGTGTCAGCGGTTAAAAAAATCGTTTGCAGACTTGGTGCTGATAAAACGGAAGCCTCTGTCGCTGGCTTTCTATTCCTGTCCTCTATGGCAACACTGCTGTCAGCATTCATAGCTGTCCAATATGATAGCATCATGCTTGCCCTTGTCCTGTGGGGGATATACTACTACGGGGAGGGAGATCGGAAAAAGGCGCTCCTGTTGTTCTCACTTGCCGTGCCGCTGAAAATGTTCGCAGTTTTCATCATTATCCCGGTCATACTGGTTTATGAGAAAAACTTGTTTAAGGTGGCAGGCTGTGCATTGGTCACCTTTCTGCCACAGGTGATTTTTTCATTGCCTTTCCTTGAGGATAAGACTTATCAGATGGCCATGCACAGTCAGTCCTCTGATGCGATAGATCTGCTTCTTAATGGTGCAAAAGCCGGACAGGTTAACCTTTTTTTCCTATTGCTTGTGATAGTGTGCATTTTCTGTTTTATGTCCGGAAGAAATGCGAATACAGAAAGTGGGACAGACAAACTGTATCTTTCAGTTTACGCATCGTTTCTCGTTTTTGCTGGTTTCTGTTTCCTGATTACGATCCGTTCGTATTGGCTTATTCTTTTCGTCCCTTTTATGGCAGTACTAGTTTTTGCGGAAACAGAAAATCGCGTTCTTTCATTACTGTTTGAATTCGGTGCGGGACTTTGCGGCGGTATCTACTATATGATCCAACACCATATTTATAGTCAAGATGAGATTATTCAGAAGTTGATTATGCGGTTTGCTTTCGCACAAGATGACCTGGAAGAACGGTATGGATCACTCGCAGCATTACTTCGTTCTCTCGGATGGTTTAAGTATGCAGGTTTTTTTCTGGCTGTAGCAGGAGCATGCATCATCTGTTTTGCTATTATCCGATTTCCCGGAAGAAAGATAAAAGAGATCATTTCCGCAAACGATACAAGGATAATCCGATGGCACATGGTGGGTAGACTTTGTACCCTTGTATGTGTACTTGTTGTTTTCTTGTATTCGAAATTGGCTATGCAGCCGGTGATTTGTGCTGGGTATGATTTCGGTCGGTACGAGGAGCAGAAAGAAGACTGCGATGAAGAAGACGAAACCGTTGGGATTACTACATCTGGCATCGAACAGGAGGTTGTGTTTGATGAAGCCAGGAGCCTGACTGCGTTTGAGATTATGATGGAGCAAACCGGTTATGAGCGGTCTGTAAGAGATTTTATCGTATTTGAACTGTACGATTCCAATGGAAATGCAGTCTGGCAGGATAGGCTCGGCATGACAGAGATTGGGAATACGAATGGCGGTGTGCTTCTCAGACTTGCAATGAGAGATGTGGGAGTGGAAGCTGGAACGACTTATATTCTGAAAATCAGCCGTACTATAACACGTCCACGAGTACTGATGCAGGCTTATGCGTGTAAAGATAGAATCGGGAATATAAAGTATTGTTTCCGGTAATACTCAGTCAGAAAACCTTGGAGGAATGAAAAAGCATGCATCCGTTCAGGTATAACAGAAAAGATTGGCTTGTAGCAATTATCATAACGGTTCTTCTTCTTGGTATAGGTGGTGTCACGCTCACAAAGGGATTGCCCTATTGGGGAGATGATTCATCTGCATATATCAGCGAGGGCATTGCGATTGCTGAAGGAAATCTTATGGAGCAGGCAAGATTAAATTACATCATGCATCCATCTGAACTGTCGGCAGAATCTGATCCGGATGGCCTGGTCTATGTCTGGGGATATCCACTAATGTTATCAGTGGTATATAAAACAGTAGGGTTTGACCGGGCAGAGTATTCATCTATTATCTGGTATAAGATACCGTTGCTTCTGGGGTGGTCGTTGCTTGGAGGCGTTGCGTACCTGTTTTTTAGACGAAGATTTTCGGCCGGGGTATCAGCAGTGCTTGCCTCGACGCTCTGTCTGAGCAGACATCTGGTGGAAAACCTGAACCTTCTGTATTCAGATCTGCCATTTTTATTCTTTAGCATGCTGTCTCTCCTCCTTATGGAATTATTTGCAGAGAAAGCTGTATGGTTTGCATCGGCCAGGCATAAGAAAAAGGATATGGAAAGCAGCCAGATCGATGCTAAACACAGACTGGCAGGAGTCATTTCACTTGCTGCAATATATGGGAATGTCCTCTGGTTTACACATGAAATCAGGCTTAATGGAAAAACTGTTTGTATGGTGGCAGTTGTTGGACACGCTATATATTTGATAAAGAATAGAAAACAGATTGAGAGAAAGAGCCTGTGGCTTCATTTTCTTCCTTACATTGCTATGGGATGCCTGATTTTTATCAGTGAGCAGATGATCTTTGCTCCAGCAACATCCAACATGAGCGATGTAGGACGGGCGACTGTTGCCGAAGTTCAGAATAATATAAAGTTCTATTGGAAGCAGATTTATAACTATCTTAATGGACTTCCCCGAATAGATCTGAAGCTGACGGGACATATACTTGCTGTAGCCTGTGTTGCTGGCATTATTATAAAGGGTATAAAGGAAAACACACACCTTTCACTTCTTCTTATTGGTACGCTTATTGTTGATATTTTGCTGCCTTATGAACAGGGACTTCGCTACCTTTATAATATTCTGCCGTTGATCTTGATGTTTGCGGCTTATGGGCTTCAGGCTACATGGCAATGGTTTTGCAAAGAAGTGGCTGCTCAGACGATTTTTAGGAGATTTGTGAAAGCCTGCTGTGCTGTTCTGATTTTATTTCTTCCGGTCTTTTACACGGTCTCGCTGGGAATCGAAAATCGCGACCGGATAGAAGATAGTGATGTGTATTCGGCTGAGGCCGTGGATATGTACCAGTATATACAAGCTAACGTTCCGGAAGACAAGATAATCGCATTCGGAAAGCCACGCGCCTTATTTTTGAATACAGAACGGGTTAGTATTCGGACGGGGTACAATGGACATACGATTTCGGATGCGGATTATTATCTGTTTTACGATACCAATTACGGAGAGTTTTCAAAAGAAAAAGAGGAAGCGGCAGTAACACCGAAGACAGAAATATATCATAACAGGCTGTATACATTATACGAGGTCGATAAAGACAGGAACTGAGGTGAGTAATTGTGAGGAATTGTGTTCCGGTAATACCGGCACTTAACCCGCCGGAGGAACTGATCGGTTATATCAGAGAATTGAAGCATGAGGGCTTCGATAAAATTATCGTCGTAGATGATGGCAGCCGGGAGGAATTTAAGGAGATCTTTGCAGAACTGAAGGAGTATTATGGCTGTGACCTGCTTGTCCATGCTGTAAATATGGGCAAAGGCAGAGCTTTAAAAGATGCTCTGAATTATTATTTAAATGAATATAGTCAGTTTTATAAGGGAGTGATTACGGCGGATTCGGACGGGCAGCATCTGGTGAAGGATGTCATCCGTATGGACGACGAGATAGGGACTGATAACAGTGCGCTGATTCTTGGCGTTCGGGATTTTGACAGGGAAAATGTGCCGTTTAAGAGCCGTGCCGGGAACCGGATCACCCGCAATGTGCTGAGACTATTGATTGGGGGAAATGTAAACGATACGCAGACAGGCCTTCGGGGCATTCCGAACCAGATCGCATATGAATATCTGACTCTTGCCGGGGAACGGTTTGAATATGAGACCACGATGTTGATTGAGAGTATCAAGAAGGATATACCGATTCGGGAAATCATGATAGAAACGGTTTATTACAATGGGAACAGCGAGACCCATTTTCATCCAGTGAAGGATTCGATCCGGATTTATAAACTGATTTTCGGGTCATTTATCAAGTACATGTTTGTATCACTTTCATCTTTTGCATTGGACTATGGTCTTTTCTGTCTGTTGTCGGCAATGCTGATCGGAGCTGTGGACACAACGAGGGTATGGGTTGCTACAGTAATCGCGAGGGTTATATCTTCTTTATATAATTATTTCATGAACAGAAATGTGATCTTTAAATCCGAGAGGGATGTAAAGCAGACGATCGTAAAGTACTATGCTCTTGCCATTGTTCAGATGTGCTGCTCGGCAGGTTTAGTACTTGCAGCAACACGTGGGCTGCACTGGCCGTCTCCAGTCATAAAACCGATAGTAGATACATTACTGTTTTTGTTAAGCTATCAAATTCAGAGCAGATGGATTTTCAGGGAATAAGGAGAAGAATGGTATGGAAAAAAAGGAAAAAAGGCCCGTACTATATATCGTTATTCCTTGCTATAACGAGGAAGAAGTACTGCCAGTGACCGCACCGATGTTCAGGACAAAACTGGAGACATTGATTGTAGTGGGTCTTGTAGCAGAGAATAGCAAAATTTTGTTCGTTAACGATGGTAGCAAGGACAGGACATGGGAAATCATCTCCGAATTATGTGTTTCTGATTCCCACTTTACTGCGATAAAACTTTCTCGTAATCGTGGTCACCAGAATGCTCTGCTCGCAGGTCTAATGGAGGCGAAAGACCTTGCGGATATAACTATCTCCATTGACTGCGACGGGCAGGATGATATTGATGTCATGGATGAAATGGTGCTTCAGTATCATGACGGCTGTGAGATTGTCTATGGTGTTCGGAACGACCGCACAGCTGATACATTCTTTAAGCGTACGACTGCACAGGGTTATTACAAGATCTTAAACGCTTTCGGTGGAGAGGTGGTTCATAACCACGCAGACTACCGTCTGGTTTCTTCTCGCGTTCTCAAGGAACTTGCAAACTATAAAGAAGTGAATCTGTTTCTGCGGGGGATGTTTCCGATGATCGGCTTCAAATCCACCTGCGTAGAATACAGCAGACATGAGCGCCTCGCTGGTACCAGTAAGTATCCGCTTTCCAAGATGCTCACGCTGGCCTTTGATGGGATCACATCTTTTTCTGTTAAGCCGATTAGGATCATTACGGCTCTTGGAGGAGTGACTGTTTTGCTGTCTCTAGTCCTGATTATTTATGCGCTGATCTCTTGGATTACCGGACACGTGGTCGTGGGGTGGGCCAGTAGTTTTATCGGTACCACGTTGATTGGCGGCATCCAGTTGATTTCACTTGGCGTCATCGGGGAGTATGTAGGGAAGATCTACATGGAAACAAAGGCAAGGCCACGGTATATCATAGAGGAAACAAAGGGATTGTATCATCGAAATACAGAAGATGACACAGGAAAATGCGATACCGGAAGAGGAGATCGAGAGAAGTAGATGAACACTAAAAGAAATTATGGAATCGACTTGCTCAGAATCGTATCAATGATTATGATTCCAGTGCTTCATATACTGGG
>AUXO016634593.1_pt1 | contig 11633 bp, 5 predicted proteins | sample 768731 | NCBI WGS metagenome assembly AUXO01 (sample SAMN02715735, study PRJNA202380) | gut metagenome | biome: sheep rumen | host: Ovis aries | place: New Zealand: Palmerston North | reverse complement strand
ACAGAGGTACAGGTCATGGTCAAGAGCCTCGATTTCCCAATACAGAGGCATTGTCACTTTGCGACCGTCATCTGTCATCAGTCCTTCGTACCCATCGCCGGCAACGTATGCTCTCAGTCGTGCTGTTGCATGTGGGTGATAAGATTCTTCCAGGATTTCAGTTAATTCATCATCAACCTTGTTAACGACATTGTCCCGATATATAATTTCCTCCTTCTCGTACTCCAACATGCGGACACTTGTAATGTAGAAGTCGTTGATGAGTGTACCTTCCATATCGTATTTTCGCATTGTATGGTCAGGCATTGTCACGTCAATAGTACCGTCACCTATGCTTATAGAGCATTCGTTTAATGGTAGGATAGGCTTCAGGTTATTGTCAAGGACAGCCATCTCTTCGCCTTTCTGTATTCTCCAATACTTGAAGTCATTGCTTGGATGGATAGAACTGTATTCCATTGGCAATACAATATTACCCTTTTTATCCATCAGTCCGCATTGTTCACCGTCATCGGTATCGACCACGCAGTACCCTCCGTGGAACACATAGCCTTCCATATTGGGAATGTATGCCATCTTCTTGTCAATAACGACTTTTCCTGTTTCGTCAATGAACTTGATGTAGCCATCTTCCTCTACACCGGCTAATCCGTCCGAGAATATCCAGGCATGACTATATTGAGGTTCAATCACCACCTTACCAGTGTTCTTACTGAAATAGCCACGTTTCTTGCCGTTACTGTAGCAGACCAAGGTGTCTTTCCCCAGAGGATTTGCAATCCAAGCGATGTGCTTTATCAACTTCTCGCCCGTGCGCTTATTATAGATATAGCCCTTACCATCCTCCGTGTTATGGAAATAAATGTCGCGGCTGACATACTCAGAGTGATAGCAATACTCATCGTCACAATCATGACCTTTGAACCAATGCTCGTATGCCGCTTCAACACCCGCACATATAATGACAAGTGCAAAGAATGCCATGATAATAGCACCACTCGTGGCGAACAGCCCCCATACACACTTGGCAAACTTGCCGTCTCTCTTGTACCCGAACAGTCCAAAGAACCATCCCAATGTCTGGCACAAGCCTCTCCACAGTACCGTGAAGAACATTTTTGCTGAAACCTTTTTCATTTTTTATCCTTTTTAGTTGTACTACATACAACCAGAAAGAGCCACCGAAGTAGCTCTTTCTATCAGGATGTTGTTATTTTTTTTACGCTCGCCATATAACATTTGGACTCGTACCATGCTGACAGGAATAGTTGAATCGGTACTTCTACTACGGCATTCTCACCTGGATCATATAGGCCAATTGTATCAGAATCTATCCCCGTCACCACAACTGCATGGTTGGTAGCATCCTCTTCGTCAGGACGTTCGGGATATAGCTTATCACTGTCAACAGCTACAATTACTCCACAACTTTCATCCAGAGCTGCTTTTATATCCCCAATCGTTGCGCCATATTTCCGAGTCACATTCATTCCCTTTTGTTCCAACAGACAGCCCATGTATTTCAACGGAGTTCCGGCTCTACGAATCCAGTGGTTCTCCTTAGCCACCTCCAACAGATCTTCTACAGAGGCTTCTATGCCGCACTGCTTCAGAACGTATGCCTCGCATTGCACTTCGCAAAGGTTCCTTCCACCTTCTGCTGCCATCTGAAGCATGGGCCACTCTTCCTCGTCCACCCGCAACGCTATGTCGAGTGTCTCCTGCAGTTCCGTATCTGTCCTCGTAGCCTGTAGCACTTGTGCCATTTCTTCCTCGTTGACATTACCCTCCAGGTAAGCCGCCAACAATTCGTCGGATATATATTCTTTATTTGCCATATTCTTTAATATCTTTTAGTGCAACACGTGTCAGCTGCGCCATTGCACGTCGTTTTATATTGTAAAGGTTCGCAGTAGTTATCATCATCTCTTTTGCCAGCCGTTCCGGTTCCCATTCGTCTATCAGCAGTCTCTTGATGACGTAAGCATATCTCTGCGAAGGCATCCTATTGAATAGTCTTCCGATGTCGTTCTTGGCTGCCTCGCTTTCATCGTCTATCATCAATTCATGCCCGTTATATGGAGTCTCGCTGCTTCTGTCATCTATCATTCTGTCACGCTTCTTGATGAAGTAGCGTATAGCGACTATCTTCAGCCACATATACACAGAACTGCGATACTCAAAGCCTCTAAGCTTCTGAGCATCGTTCTCCATCAGATAGACATACAACTCGTTCACAAACTCGTCGTAGTCAACCTCATAGTCGAATACCAGACTAATAATCTTGCAGAACAGCGGACGACACTTCTCGAAGAAGAACTCCTTCGTCACCCGATTGTCCCGTTCTATCAGTCCTTTTATGATTTCCTGATTAGTCATCTAACATCTATCGTTTAATATCAAACATCATTCTTTGTTGCCTTTTGTTTATATAGTTCCTACATCCTCAATGAAATTACAACGCAAACACAAGAACAGTTCTCTTGAATACTCTTCAAGTAGTCCTTTGTAGAACGTAACGTCTTTATGATTAGTCCTTGTCAGACGTTCCCACAGAGTACGACGAGTGGCATCTTCGTATGCATGGTGAATACCCTCTCGGTCATCATCGGTCATCAACATACTGATATGCCGCTTATCGAGAATGCTTTCCAAGGATTTTGACTTGTCGGGATTAATATCATTCCAGAGTTCCTTTAGATACAGGAAATACTCTTCCTCCATCTTTAAAGGAAGGTCTTTTGTATATTCACCAATCGTTTCTGGTCGTTCTATTGCAGCCTCCTTTACGAGATTGCCAAAATACTTATTCAGCAAATCTTTCTCTTTGGTCTTACAAAGTTTTTCTATCTCTTCAGCTTTCATCGTAAACAGAATATAATAATGACATTTTATTTTAATATCACTTTATTGTTATTTATAATATAGATGCCGCTAGGGATGGATATCTGATAGACATTTCCCTTCTTCGCATTTATCGCATCAACTAAAACACCATTGATGTTGTAAATGGGAATTCTCCTATCCCGATTTGTTTTAAATGTCAAGACTCCATTAGTATATGACATCTGAGTGTCGTCAGCAAATGTGTTTTCTATTCCACTTGGGATATCATCCGCAATAATCCAGCTCTCAATCCACCACGGCTGCGATGTATACTTGTCTTTAGTTCCTTCTACCACATGCCAAACACACTTGTCATAAATACCTTCAAATGCATTAGCTATCCCAGTGTCATGGTCAGTCGCAAATCTTACTTTTGTTATATCTTCTACATGACAATATATTTCTGAGAGATTCTGACAATTCCAAAAGGCACAATAGTCAATAAATTCAATGGTCGAAGGCAAGTCTACTCGATTAAGCTGCTTACAATGATCAGCCAAGAAACTCGGAATTTCGGTCACTCCTTCTGGGAAGGACAATGATGTTATTTTATCACATCCTTCGAATGCTGACATACCAATTGTTCTTAAAGTGTTAGGAAGCTCTATTCCTGTAAGATACTCACATCCATTAAAAGCAGATGTCCCTATTTCAAGAAGCCCATCTGGCAGGTCAATTTGAGCAAAAACAGCATCACTAATCGCCCAGTCTCCAATCCTGGTAACTTCATCTGGAACTTTATATGTTGTCTCATTTTTTCCCATTGGGTATTTTACTAATGTGGATTTGCCCTTTATGAATAGAACACCATCTATAGTTTCAAGCCATTGATTTGCAGGATCCACTTCTATAGAGGTAAGACTTGGGCAAAAAAGGAAATTTGTGGACGCAAATTGTTTCGTTGCGGCAGGTATCCTGATACTTGTCAGACTGGCACAGCTACTTATTGCCCAGGAACCGACCTCTACACACGACTCTGGAATGTCCAAATGGAGCAGATTATCACAATCGTCGAATGCGTATTCTATAAGTTTTATGGTATTGGGAAGCTTTATTGATATAAGATTTTTACACCCATCAAACATAAACTGTCCAACTACATCATTCTCTGTTCTTTTTTCTATTTCCCATTCATTATAGTATGGTTCACCTCCACTTACAATTGATGTATTCAGAATATCGAGCGCGGTTAGATTTCCTTTTATGATCATTTCACGTATGCACTTAATATCTGTTCCATTGAGCAACCCATTAACCTTAAGCTCGGTAACGCTTAGAGGCACAAAACCGCCTTGTTCCAATTGTGCAGACAACTGACCTGCAACAGGATTGGATATTTCTGCAACAACGGGTAATGGTTGTTCTATAGTCAGAACACCTGAGACGTAAGCGATGTCATAGTTCCTGGCTTGGGCACCAGATACTTCTATCGTGTATTCTCCTGGATCGGAATTGAATGTTGCAGAACAAGTGAACCGAGGCTCACTATCCAAGACGGCCTGATTATCATCATTCTTGAACCCAGAATAGGTGGCAGTAAAGAGTGGCATTTCCTCACCAAGTACAATCCTCTTATTGTCTGCGGTAATAGTCAATGGAGCCTTCTCTATACTCAAAACACCATTTACAAATGTCACTGAATTGTTTGTAACTCCACCTTTCTCAATAATGATGTCATATTTCCCCACATTGGAATAGGGCGTAGCCTCACTTCGCAAAACAGGTTTTCCTTGTAAAGTGCCTCCTTCAACGATGTATTCAAAAGAAGGATTTTCATCACCATAAGTTCGGGACATATTGACCGCTCTCACGGTAATCTGAGTTTCTATCACTCTTAAGACACCATTGCTATAAGAAATAACGTAATCATCGGATTCTGCTCCAGCAACGAAAATAGAATACTCACCTATCTGAGCTGAAGATACTGCCTCACACGAAAATACCGGTGCCTTTTTTAGTGAAGACTCATCATCATCCAGCTTAAATCCATTATACGATGCTGTAAATGAAGGCATTTCTTCTCCTTGTATGATAGTTTTGTCATCAGCCTTGATATTAAGGGGGGCTTTGACTACAGTCAAAACTCCATTCTCATAGGTGACATTGGCATTCAAGACCGTTCCTTTACCAATGATTATGTCATAATTACCAACATGAGAGCTTATGGTTGCCTCACAGGTGATAGTTGGTTGACCTAGTAAAGTCCCTCCTTCAACTACATATTCAAAGGTTGGGTTCTTTTCCCCATATTCTCGTTCCACATTTTTTACTTTCACCCTCAATGGAGGATCAACAATTGTCAACTGGCCACTTTCGTATGTAATCTCATAATTCTGGGCCTCTGCTCCAAGAACAGAGATTGAATAGTTCCCTGCCAGTGACTGCGATGTTGCGCTACATTGGAATTCTGGCATCTTTGTCAAGACAGATGGAGTTTCGCCATTTTTGAATCCCTGATATGTTGCTGTAAATTCGGGCAGTTGACTTCCGATAAGCATTTCCTTGTTATCAGCCTTTACTGTCAGATTAGCCTTTTCTATCGTCAGGACACCTTTTACGAATGTCACATTATAGTTGGCCACAGTTCCCTTGTTGATAACAATATCATAGTTACCTACAGGTGAGGTGGGACTTGCCACACAGGCAATCGATGGTTCTCCTGATAAAGAGCCGCCTTCAACGGTGTATTCAAATTGGCTTGGATTCGATTCTCCGTATTTTCGAGAATAGTTTTTAACCGTTACGACAATCGCATCTGCTTGTGTTACCGTAAGAGTGCCTTTTCTGTAGCTAATGTCATAGTTGGCCGCTTCTGCTCCATATATTTCAATGTCATAGTTGCCTAGGGCAGAACCCTCATCTGCATTGCACGAAAACTGTGGAGCAGATGATAGAACAGATGCATTTTCGTCATTCTTGAAACCAGAGTATGTGGCCGTAAACTCTGGCATCTGATCTCCTTGCTTTTTCGTTTTGTTGTCTGCGACAATGGTCAAGGGAGCCTTTTTAATCGTCAGGATGCCATCTACAAAAGCAACATTCCCATTAGCAACACTTCCTGTTTGTACTCTAATAGGATAATCGCCCACAGGCGAGGATTGGGTAGCTTCACAGACTATTAGTGGCGTTCCTATAAGTGTAGCCCCTTCTGTAGTATAATCAAATGATGGATTTTCATCTCCATAGAACCTTGAATAGCTGTTGGCGGTTATCGTTAATAGTGGTTCCTGTACAGTCACCGTGGCCAAAACATCAGCAAAGATGTACTTTGTTCCTGCTTTATCCGTAAAACGCTGATTCAGGAGACTTATGGTGTAATCGCCCATTGATGCCTGCAATGATGGCTCTACAAGAACTGTGACAAGTTCTCCCGTATTTCCTTTAAATGGTTTGTTTGCCATTGAATACGCCAACAGACGGAACGTACCTGGCTCAACTTCCACCACACTAAAAATGTGATCTTGAGCGCGATTTGCATTAAGATGGATTTCCGGCTCTCCGTCAACATTCCTTGCAACAGTTATCCCTTCGGGTATCTTCAAGTCCATCTGAAATGCAGTGTACTCTCGCTCTATGTTTTGCAAACCGATGCTTATATCTTTTTGTTCCCCTTTTTGGAAGGTTATTCCATTTATATAAGCATTGTCAGCCAATGAATATTCTGCTGCCAACAGCAAGATAGCTGTGAGTATATTTCTTAGGTATTTCATCTTGCTATATATTTTTTACCATTAACTATATATAAACCCTTTGTTAGCTTAGAAACATTATCAGTAGTAATCCTTCTTCCGTCTATTGTGAACACCTCTGGAGTGGATTCAACTTGAATGGTTGCAATGCTGGTCGTATTATTCTCTACCGCACATACTATATTATGCTTGTCACCTTGTTCAGTTACGAACAATGTATTCTCAATGTATGCCAAAATTCCACTTGGCAACGAAATCTTTAACAATCTTCCATCAGATCCAATGATGGAACTGCTATTCGAGGAGAACATGACAACACGATAAGTTGTTTCGTCAGTACGCTGATAGCGTAAACTTACACCATTCGCTTCTGCACTAACAGATTGAATTTCCACATTTTCAGGCAGACGGAGATCGAATTGGGCGGCTACATAGTTGTTGCCGTTAATCACCGATACAATCAGGTCATTTTCCTCTTGTGAAATCATCATCTCTACATTATGCTGTGCTGCTCTAGTTTTTCGTCTTGCAGGGGAAGATGAAGTCTGACGCATAATCTCATTCACTACCAAAGAAAGATCTGCTACATCTACAACTCCGTCTTTATCCATGTCACTGGTTTCAAACACAAATGATGGCAACGGCTGGGACATGATGTAGTTTGCGATTGACATCACATCAGCCACATCTATCTCTCCATCCGCATTACTGTCACCCATTTGAAGGCTCGATGGCAAGTCCTCAATAATCGTCCAGGTTTCTTTCCACCAGGTCTGAACCTTGTATTTTTGACCGAGACCGCTCATAACATGCCATTCACAATCGTCTGGCACATCCTTGAATGCTCTTAGTTCACCTGCTTTTGACCATGAAGACGAAGATGCTTTTAAAGATTCCACATTCCTTACATAACAGTCAATCCTTTTCAAAGAACGACACCACGACAAAGAATAATCATCAATCAGTTCTACGGATGAAGGTATTGACAAGTATGAAAGGTCTTCGCAAAAACTGATGGCATAAGATGGAATTTCTTTGATTCCTTCAGGAAGAATTAAAGATTCCAATCGGTCACTATCATAGAACGCGTCTTTACCTATTGCAGTAATGTTTGATGGTAATATAATTTCCTTCAAAACATCACAGTCGGAAAACATATATTCGCCAATTATATTATTTTGAGTCTGATACTCTTTATAATATGACTCCCCTCCTTCAACTATGTGAGCCTTCTGTAAATCAAGATACAAAAGAGAGCCTGTACTTGATAGTTCTCTTATCAACCTAATATCGCTTCCATTGACATCCCCGGTTATAGTCAATGATGTGATGAATCGCATGATTCCTGATGATATACGATTTGTTAAGTCTCCTGCTTTATTATCAGCAACGGTCAATTCCAACTCATCTTTAGACACAGGGATTAAGACGGTGTTAGTGTATTTGGACACCACGCTACTGTCACTCTTCAGAATAGCGCCCCAGGAGTCATTAATCGTCAGAAGTCCATTATTGGAATTAACCTGCAATACAATGTCAGCTTTATTATTGGAATAGTTCATCAAACCAACTTCTGCTCCATAGTAAACATATTTACTAAGCTCTAATTTTGTTCCGTCATGACTTAGCTCCCCTGAGACTTGGCACATCCAACTATTATCTTCTTTAGATGCAGCAGGGTCAATATTATAAAAAGTAAAGTCATAATCCGATGATTTACTGCTCAATTCAACCCTTGTATACCATTCTGTATGCTGACCGTTTTGGTCGGTTGCTTCCACTTTGTAAACACCTGAGACATTAGGTATCTCTATACCTTGAGGGCAAAGATAAATTGCATCACCAATCCTCTTTGCCGTATAGTAGGTTATACTCCCATCATCGTTTCGGATAAGACTGGATTGAATCGCTTCATTTGCCTTGGAGAAGGGTGCTATGATATATTCTTTTCCAATTGGAAGTGCTGTTTCATCAACACGGAAACTCTTATTATAGATTGATTTATAGCTTATTCCGGAAACAATATCCTCGCTATACAAACTGCCAATAAAGTTGTACTCTGCATCAAACAGGCCAAGTCCCATCTGGCCATTAAATGGAATTGCATCAGTTCTAACTCCGCTTCGGGCATAATCAGTCCTTAATGAGAATTGACATTCATCACCAACAGCAACATATATCTTATCTATTTCAAAACTTGAAAGGGTATAGTCTTCGTGTGTGCCATACAATTCGGGTGTAATCTGATAGACCATAGCTTGTCCTCCACTATAGTAAATTGCATCGGAACCAGTGAGCATATAATATCCATCATCAGAACCACTCCATCCAAAGTTGAAATGATACATACCATTTGCATTACACCCGTCAAGAATAAACTGATGACCAGACCATCCTCGACTACCACTATATAATATAGGGTGGCCCGCCTGCAAATCTTTCAGAATCATTGCATCCCAAGTAGCTGAGGAACAATCACTTTTCCTCTTATACAGTATATTGGGGTTGTATTTGAAATATTTGATGAGCGCTGTTACCAAATCCTGAGAATAAGCACCTGATTCACCGACTCCATACCCCATTGCAACTGACACTCCACAAGCTTTCATCAACTTAGCGACTTCTCGCTGCTGGTCTGTAGAGCGCAATGGTGCCCTTTGCCTCTCTCCATTATCATCATAATAATAGTTGTAAGTGTCACATATCTTATTCCATTCGAAATGTACGGTATCATAATCAATTGCAAGAGTAGTACCAAAAGATGTCGTGTAAGAATACGAATTTTGCCCGCACTCAGGATATTGGTAATAGTTCATTATTTGTGCCAATGCCGTTGCCACACATCCAGTAACACAAGGGTGCGCAGTGTTCTTCTCTAAATTGTAAGGACACCAGTCCCAGTATGGGCTTTGTTGTCCCCATTTACTTTTAATCAGTGGCTCTACGACGGGGAAGGTTGTCCTTTTTTGCGGATGTGAGATATTGGCCGCCGCGTACTCTTTCAAATAATCAAGTTCGGCATCATATCCTTCCAACAGTTCCAATAATGCCGGTGGAGCCATTTCTGCATCAAACGTACCGTTATTGGAATAGCCTAAGATATCATGAAATCGCTCGTCAGACGACACAATAACATATCGGTTATTCGTCTCGTCGTTCACAACATAGAAACTTGAACTGTTCGACACTGCTACCTGTGTAGGGGCCAACCTCCTCCCTACTTGAGCCTTAACTTTTTGTTGCTGAACAACAGATAAAGAACCAGTCACCGCGTTTGGCCCCCAGAAATCTCGGGCAATTTGCAATGCCTCTTGTTCTGTTCTCTGTTGTGCTGTAGCCTTGAAGCCAACCAACAGAAGCACAATTACTAATAGAACAAACTTCCTCATCTTGATATTGTTATTATTTGTTATTTACTAAACCTAACGCGTAAAGCCTAAGAACTAGAGCCTAACGTCCAAAGCCTAAATCCTACCTCACTAAGACCTTATGCCCATTCACCACATAGACACCCTTCGTGAGTCCGCCTACGCTGTTCGTTCCGGCCTTCAGCGCCACCGTTCTCACCAACTGTCCGCTCATCGAGTAGATATTGCATCTGCCCGCTACCGCACTCTCAATATAGACCACACCATTGTCAGAATAGATACGCTCTCCATTCATAGGTATATCAGCAATTGCTGTGGCTCCTTCCATAAGGTCAGCAATGGATATTGCTCTTCTGGCTTTTGAAGCAACATCTTTCGTAAAGTAAGCTTCAAACGGACGTATATCTCTAAGCCCAGGAATAAACACACTTCCGGCTGGATATGTGATTCCGTTATAAACAGTATCCGACAAGTTTAATGCGTAATACTCTTCCTTTTTAATAATGCTCTGGTATGACGGTGTGAGATTATCTGTACCAGATGTAACAGTAGTAACTTCCGTCACACCAAGTGTCGCGTTCTGGGCAGAGAACGTCACATCTCCCGTAATGTTATAGAAGTCCTGATACCCATCCCAGTTTGGCATACTTATAATATAAGGTATGTTGGCTTTGATTTGACTGGCTTCGTGCAGCCCTGTTTCCGTCAGTTCCTTCAACCAAAAACGCTTTTCTCCTGTTCCTGCAATTGAAACAGGCTTTATCACATTGCCACTTGCTGTTTGAATAGTTGTCACATCAAATGGCAGCACAATAGACTCCCATCCTTGAGCCAATCCCTTTTCTGTTGGCATGCTATAGATATGGGTATATGTGATATTACTTACCGTAAATGCCTTTGGACAATAGAAATTACCATGAGCCTCATCCGTCAATGTAATTGAACTGGCTTGTTCCCCAACAATTACATTCCTTATGCCATCCGGTTTATATTGTTCCTCTGTTACATAGAACAATAGGTTTGGATTAACAAGATAACCAACAAACTCAGTCGAGGGTTTGTACTTAGGATTCCACTCAATTGCTGCCAACTGGTTACAATCCTTAATAGCATTTTGTCCAATATAGGTCACACTGCTTGGAATGGATAAAGAAATCATGTCGCTTCCAACAAGTGCAGAATCGAGAATCCTCGTCACAGTATAGGACTTTCCATCATACACAATCGTTTCTGGAACTACGACATATTTATCACTCACAACTGTCTGCAAATCTGCCAACCCGGTCCGCTTATGAATCACATACGTTTTGTTATCAATCACTGGCGTTGGATCTGGTTCAATTTTTTGTATGTTCACAAAATTCTTCCAGCCATCGATGCTCCTATACGTCTCAATTTTACCTTCTGGCACGGACAAAACAGCATTTGTATAGATTATCTTCTTAGAATCATCAAAAACATTATCATTGATAGAGAAAGGAACTTCTATCTTCGAAACTATATCTAATAGTAAACTGCATGAATTAAATGCACTATATTCTATTGTTGTTAATGTTGATGGTAGTTGTATCGAGGTTAATTGACCACAAAGAAAAAATGCATGATCTCCAATCCTGGTAACTCCTTCGGGTATTTCTATTGATTTAATTTTAGAAGAGCCAAAAGCATAGCTACCTATATAAGATAATGA
>AUXO010824778.1_pt1 | contig 11633 bp, 10 predicted proteins | sample 768731 | NCBI WGS metagenome assembly AUXO01 (sample SAMN02715735, study PRJNA202380) | gut metagenome | biome: sheep rumen | host: Ovis aries | place: New Zealand: Palmerston North | reverse complement strand
TGGTTAAAGAATAATATTGGTAAAGAAAGAATGACAGAAGTCTCTGCAGAAGATTATTTATATAGACTAAGAGAACAACAAGAAAACTATATTGAACCATCATTTGGCACAATCTGCGCATATGGTGCAAACGCTGCAATGATGCATTATTCTGCTAGTAGAGTTAATGAAGTAGAATTAAAACCAAAAGGTTTTTTACTTGTCGACTCTGGAGGACACTACTATGAAGGTACTACCGATATAACTAGAACATTTGTTTTAGGTGATATCACACAAGAAGAAAAACATTGGTTTACTGTAATTTTACAATCAATGTTAAATTTATCCGAAGCAACATTTATGGAAGGTTGCAATGGTCAAAACTTAGACATTCTTGCAAGAGGACCTGTATGGGACGCTTTAACTGATTATAAATGTGGAACAGGACATGGTATCTCTTATCTACTCAATGTTCACGAAGCTCCTAACGGCTTTAGATGGAAGAAAGTCTCTGATAGAAATGATTCAGGTATCTTCGTACCTGGTCAAGTAACCAGTGATGAACCTGGTGTCTATTTTGAAGGCAAGTTCGGTATTAGACACGAAAACGACTTATTATGTGTCGATAAAGGAACAACAGAATGGGGTCATTTCTTAGGCTTTGAAACTATCTCATTAGTACCTATTGATTTAGATGGTATTGAAGTAAGTGAATTAACTGCAAAGCAAAAAGATGCCTTAAATAGATATCATAAAGAAGTATATAAAAAGATTTCTCCATATCTAACAGACGAAGAAAAAGTTTGGTTAAAGAAATATACTAGAGAAATTTAAACATTATAAATCCCTCGATTTTTAGTTATATCGAGGGATTTTTGTTTACTTGTTTGCTTTTGCATAATTGTTTAATTCTAGCCATTTCTTTTTCAATTTACTATACATTTACATTCTAAAAAGTTAGTTTTAATTACCTATAAAAAAACGAGATTTTTTAATAATCTCGTCTATTTTTAGCCTGTCTATATTTATCAAAGAATGGTTGTTCAATTTGGCCATATGTCATATAATTCTTCAAAATTGGTAAGAAGTTAGTAGAATCAACTTGAATTAATTTACCTCTAATTGCAATTTCAATCGCACCTGATTGTTCAGATACAACAACTGTAATTGAATCCGAGTTTTCTGAAATACCAATTGCCGCTTGATGACGTGCACCAATAGTACCAGGTAAATTACGTTTTGTAGTAACAAAATATACTGCAGCATTGATAACTTTATCTCCTCTAATAACTGCCGCACCATCATGTAAAGGATTACCTTTATTTGTAGGCTTATAGAAGATTGTTTCAAGTAATTCAGCAGTTACTTCTGAATTTAATTTAATACCAGTTTGAGTCCATACAGCATCTTTTTTATGAGGGTCTAAAATATCTTCTTTACGTTCAAAGGTAATTAATGCCCCATATTTAGCTCTAGAACAATAAATAACTGCTTTATAAACTTCATCAAGTACTCTATCTAAAGAATCATCATTAACTAATGCTAATTTTTCAGCTTCTTTTTTCTTTTTTGATTTAAATACATTAATGATTTTATTCTTTAATGTAGGGTCATTTAATAAATTCTTAATTTCATGTTGGTTAATAACTAAGAGTACTGAAATAAATGAAATTAGAGCAATTAAGACCGCTAATTCAAAATAAGCCATACCAAAACCACTTGTAATTGTGATGATTGCTTCTAAGACAATAACAATAACCCAAGCATAAATATTTTTAATGAATTTAAATAAACAAAAATCTATTCCAATTAAAAATAAGATACCAAAAATAAATGAGCAAATTCCCGTAGCATTTTCAAAGCCGTAACCTGCAAGTGGATAATTAGAATTCATTTTATTACTCCCCGTAAAACAATAAAAAAACCTTAATATAGTACATTAATTATATTAAGGTAATTGTAAATTTTAAAGATTATTCAAGATATTCGACTGTAAATTCATTCTCTTCCGCATGAACTCTAGCTTTTGCACCTGTAATTAAAGGCATAGAAGGAGAAAAATGGCCTAGGTCTGCATCGATAATAAGAGGTACACCTAAAGATTTTAATGAATCTTTAATTGCTTTGTAATGAGTAATACCCATTACGTTTTGTCTGTAGCATAATGGTCTACCTAAAATAAATCCTTTACAATATTTAAACCATCCCGCTTCTTTAAATTGGAAGAAGACTCTTTGCATATCAATAGGAGATAAATCACAAGCTTCTAAGAACCAAATAAAGCCATCCTCTTTATATTTTTCTAGATATGCTTTAGTTTCGTCAAATCTAGTACCAATAATAGTAGCAAGAACATCCATACAACCGCCTAATAATCTGCCTTCAATATCCACCATTTTAGAAGGATATAATCTTAATTTTTTAGGTTCAGTAAGATTTAAAGGTGCTAAAGGATCTTCTGTCTTAATCTTATGTCTTTCCCAATAAGGATAACCACTTACTTTCTTAGTCTTTCCCATTAATAAATCTAATGCATCTTTAGTCGCGTTTTCATAAGGTTTATACGCAAAAGCAGGAAAGTTAACTCCATATAAAGTCGGAATATCACAAATAGTAGTTAATGTATAAGTTAAGTTAGTATTATCAGAAAAGCCCATAAACCATTTAAAAGGTGCTTTTTTAATTTTTTTAAAATTAACATAAGGAAGAATTTCACACATAATTTCTCCTCCACCTACTGAGATAATAGTAGATGAATCAGATTCTAAATATGCTTTATTAAATTCTTGCGCACACTTTCTAGCAGTATTACTTCTTAATTTATTTTTTGAAAGGCGAATATTTTCTCCTCTTTCTAAAATAAAACCATCTTCTTCAATGTTTTTTATAGCGACATCTAAACGAGTTAAATATGGTTCAGTAGTACAGCCAAATGATGGAGCGATTAAAGAGATTTTATCTCCCTTTTTTAAATATCTAATATCTTTCATTTTTTCTCCTTTTTTTATTCACCTAATCTACATAAATATAAGGATTATTTTTTATTCTTTTTTGGTAAATTTTTGATAACTTTACAACTATTTCATCTTTAGAAAAAATAGTTTCATCATGACTCATTATAACAAATTGAGCATCCATAGAATTAATTAAATCTATTGTTTCTTTAAGAGTATTTTGGTTATAAGAAGGTCTACCTTTATTCATCCCAGAATATAAGGCATCACCTACAAATAAATATTCATTAACTTTTAATCCTAAAGAGCCTTTAGAATGAGAAGACGGAATTAAAACAATTTTAACATGAGAAGATAAATCAGTATCTTTATCTATTACAATGCCTTTTTTACTTTTATCATATGAATATTTAGATAGATAAATTAATCCATTTTCTAATCTATTTATATTTCCCATATGATCTTCATGGAAATGAGAAATTATATAAATAGGATTATCTAAAGAGTTAACTAAAGCATATGATTCATCACTACTCCCAATATCAAAAACAAAGGTTTTATTATCGACAGATATCACATAAACATCCGCGGATAAAGGGCCTTCACTCATAGGTAAAAATTGAATGTATTCATTAATCTTTTTCATACCCAAATTATAGCAATAATATACCCTCATTTAAACACTCATTTTATATAAATATAAGCATAAAAATATCTAACCTATGGCCATAATTATAAATTAACGAATGTAACTTTATGTTACAAGCCAATTAAATTATAACATTTTTTATGTTGAAAATTGTGATAGGAAAACAAAAATTTAATCTCAAAAATATGATGTTAATTTTTAACGTTTTCAAACTTTTTTTCTTTATAGTTCGATAACTCAAGTTAGCAATTGCTAATCTTTTATCGATACAACTTTAGCGGATTGACTTAGCCCTTTAATTTGATAAAATTAAACACGCAAAGGAGATTTTATATGGATAACGAAGTTAGAGTTATTGAAATTAAGAAAAGCGTCTTTGCCGCAAACGAAAAAGAAGCAGACGAATTAAGAGACGCTAACAAGAAAAAAGGTACATTCCTTTTAAACTTAATGGCTTCACCAGGTGCAGGTAAAACTACTACACTTACCCAAGTCATTAACAAGCTCAAAAATGAGTTAAAGATTGCAGTTATGGAAGCAGATATTGATTCCGATGTAGATGCAATCAAGATTAAAGAAAAAACTGGTGTTGAATCAATTCAGTTACACACAGGTGGTATGTGCCATCTCGACGCTGAAATGACAAAACAAGGTTTAGCAGGTTTAGAAGGTAAAGATATCGACTTAGTAATTCTTGAAAACGTCGGTAACTTAGTATGTCCAGCAGAATTCGATACTGGTGCATCAAAGAACATCATGATTTTATCAGTACCAGAAGGTCACGACAAACCATTAAAGTACCCACTTATGTTCTCTATCTGTGACTTAGTTATCATTAATAAAATCGATGTACTTCCATACTTTGATTTCGACCTCAAGTTATGTGAAGAATACGTCAAGATGAGAAATCCTAACGCAACAATCATTCCAATCAGTGCTAAAACTGGAGAGGGCGTTGACAAAGTATGTGAATGGTTAAGAAATCAAGTCAAATTATGGAAAGGAAGTAAATAAATATGGAACAACATAAATCAAATCCAGCTACAATTTCTCCATATCAAGGAGAAGAAGCAAAAACAGCTTTTGACAAGAAAATTTTAAAATTAGGTCGTAAGATTACAGACGTTGCAAAACACATCATTTTCGGTATAACAACAGATGATCCAGAATACTGGGGTCTTAAAACAATGTTAGTAGAAGATGAAGTTGATGTCTTATTACGAATGAAATTAAGAAAGTTCTACAAATTTGAAGAACTTTACAAGATGAACAAAAAACAATTCTCTGCAGCAAGATTACAAGAAATCCTCGACTCATGTTCAAACAAAGGTATTCTTGAATATGACTACGGAGATAACTACAACGATGATGGACCAATTCCAAATGCTCCTAAAATTAAACAATGGAGAATTTCTTACTACGTCCCAGGTTCAGGTGAATTATTTAACGCAACTGAAGCAAACATTAAAGCACACCCTCCAGTATCTTCATTCTTCGAAAGAATGACATTCATTCCACTTGCAGGTATTACAGAAAACGTTGCTCCTGGCGGAATGGGTATTGGTATGCACGTCATTCCAGTTGAAAAAGCAATTGAACTTGAACCAGAAGCAATCAAACTTGAAAAGATTTCATATTGGTTAAAGAAATATGATGGACACATTGCAGCAGGTATCTGTTCATGCCGTGCTTCAAGAAAAATGATCGGTGATGGTTGTGAAGACGATGTCAACGATTGGTGTATCCAACTTGGTGATATGGCAGACTATGCAGTAGAATGCAAAAAAGCACATTTCATCACTAAAGAAGAAGCATTAAAGATTTTAGAAAAAGCAGAAAAGAACGGCTACGTTCACCAAATTACAAACATTGATGGTCAAACAAAGATTTTCGATATTTGTAACTGCCAAGTTAAAGTATGTAACGCTTTAAGAACTGCTCTTCTCTTCAACACACCAAACCTTTCTCACTCAGCATACACAGCTAAAGTTAAACCAGAAAACTGTGTCGCTTGTGGTTTATGTGTAGAATCATGTCCAGCAGGCGCTGTCAAATTAGGTCAGAAACTCTGCCACAAAGACGGTAAGCCATTTGAATATCCAAAGTCACCTTTACCAGATAACATTAAATGGGGTAAATACGCTTGGGATGAAAACTATAGAGATACAATGAGAATGTCCGATACTTGGGCAACTGGTACAGCTCCATGTAAAGCAGCATGTCCAGCACACGTTCCAGTACAGGGCTACTTAAGAAAAGCTCACGAAGGCAACTTCAGAGAAGCTATTGAATTAATTAAGACACAGAACCCATTCCCAGCAGTTTGTGGTCGTATCTGTAACAAGAGATGTGAAGAAGCATGTACTAGAGGTACTGTTGATGAAGCAGTCTCAATCGATGCAGTAAAGAAATTCATTGCTGAATGGGATATGAAGCAAAAGAATAGATTCGTACCTGAAAAGATCATTCACAAAGTCGAAGGCGAATTCGATGAAAAGATTGCAATTATCGGTGCAGGTCCAGCAGGTTTAACAGCTGCATACTTCTTAGGTGTAGCAGGTTACCACCCAGTAGTATTCGAAAAGAATAAGAAAGCCGGCGGTATGATGACATATGGTATCCCTTCATACAAACTTGAAAAAGATGTCATCGAATCAGAAATTGAAATCATTAAGAAACTCGGTGTTACAATCAAGACTGGCGTTGAAGTCGGTAAAGATATCACTATCGATGAATTAAAAGCACAAGGTTTCAAGACATTCTACATTGCTATTGGTTGCCAAGGCGGTAGAAGACCAGGTGTTGCTAACGATACAGCAGAAGGTACAACAATCGCTGTTGATTACTTAAGAGCAGCATCAGAAAACCATGACCAAAAAGAAGTTGCAGACGTAGTAGTCGTCGGTGGCGGTAACGTTGCTGTTGACTGTGCAAGAACTGCAAAGAGATTTGGCGCTAAGACAGTCGGTATGTACTGCTTAGAAGACAGAGCTACAATGCCAGCTTCAAAAGAAGAACAGAAAGAAACACTTGAAGAAGATATTTCAATCAACAACCAGTGGGGACCAAAAGAAGTTCTCGTTGATGAAAATGGTAAAGTATCAGGTATTGTCTTCAAGAAATGTATTAGAACAATTGATCCAGAAACAAAGAGATTTGCTCCTGTTTATGACGAAAACGAAACAATCACAGTTAAAGCACAAAAGATTATCTTCGCTATTGGTCAAACAATCGAATGGGGCGATATGCTCAAGAACACAGGTGTCACATTCTGGCATGGTAACTACCCAGTTGCAGATAAGTTAACATATCAAACAGCTGATCCAGATATCTTCGTTGGTGGAGACGTCTTCACAGGACCTAAGTTTGTTATCGATGCTATCGCAGCAGGCCACAAAGTTGCTGAATCATTAATTAGACACGCACGTGAAGGTTCTAACCCAACTGTCGGTTTACACAGATGGAACTTCACTCCATTAAATAAAGAAGACATCATGTTACCAGAATATGATAAGTCACCAAGACAAGAAGCAGGTGTTGATACTTCAATTGATATGAAGCATTCATTCAGAGATGCACACTTAACATTAACAGAAGAACAAGTTAAGACTGAAACTTCAAGATGTTTATCATGTGGTGCTTCAGTTGTTGATCCTAACAAGTGTATTGGTTGCGGTATCTGTACAACAAGATGTAAATTTGATGCAATCCACTTAGTAAGAGACCACCCAGAAAACTCAACAATGCTCAGAGCAGAAGATAAGATTGGCAACTTACTCAAGTATGCAGTTAAGAGACAATTCAAGATCTTAGCACACTCAGGTTCAGCAGAAGCTAAGATGATGAGACAAAAACGTAAAGAATACAATAAAGCAACTAAGGATTTCCGTAAGACACATCCATACACAGGTAATGCTATCCCAACAGATACAAATCCTTATAAATACAATATGCCTGTAGACAACAAAGAGGCTAAATAATGCACGAACTTGGAGTTGTATTCTACGCTATTGATGCCATCGAAAAAGTTGCAAAAGAAAACAACGCAAAAAAAGTTATCTCAGCAACATTAGAACTCGGTGAAGTTTCCACAGTAGTTCATGAATATTTCTTAGATTTATGGAACTGGGAAGTTAAAAAACATAACATTATGAAAGATTGCAAGCTTGAAATTGTCACATTAAAAGCTGTAACTTTCTGTGAAGATTGTGAAAAAACATACTCTACTGTAGAATTCGGTAGAATTTGCCCATACTGTAAGTCAAAAAGAACTTACTTATTGACAGGCAAAGAAATCAACATAAGAAACATTAAAGTTGTTTAATTATGAAGGCAGATGCAAATCTGCCTTTTTCTTATGCTATAATTATTCTCAAAGAAGGGAGAGATTATGAAGCCTAATTTAATAATCTTATTTATATATATTGGACTAACATTCATTATGTCGCTTATCTCATTATCTTTATTTATTAAAGATAAAAATCTTGCAAAAAGTGGGGCGCTAAGAATTAAAGAAAAAACATTACTAGGAACTACAGTTTTCTTTGGTTCCCTTGGAGCATTATGTGGAAGAAAACTAGCCCATCACAAAACAGATAAAATCTATTTCTCTATCGTCATTTATTTTTCTTTACTTATTCAAGTAGGAGTTTTAGCCTTACTTGTCTACTTATGTTTCTAGGAGGTTTATATGTCAAAACAAAAAACATCTTTAGAAAGATCGCATTCAAAAAAATCAAATACCTTATTAACATTACTTTGTTTATTCTCTGCATTATGTTTTGGATTAATCTTTGTCTTCTTAGGCTTAGGCTTTTCAAATAAAATTGCGTTAGTTGCATGTGGCACTCCAATATTTTGGATAGGAACAGGTGCATCAGCTCTTTTAGGAGTCTTGTGTTTAGTTTTATTTAATTCATTTAAGAGATAGGCCTAAAAATCATTTTTATTCATTACAGGCGCTAAAAAGCGCCTTTTTCAATATAAAAAGATGAAGCTTAAGCAATAACTTCATCTTTAGTTTTATTTTTTGTCATGTGGATATAATATCTTAACATTTTAGGTCTAACCCATCTTTGAATTAAAGATGGAAGTAAGTTTAAGAAGATATTAATTAATCCAAACCAAATAAAGAATGGAACAATATATGATGTAGGTCCCATAAATAAATCAATGATAGATGGAATCATCATTGAATAATGTACCCATTCAGCATAACAAGTTTCTACTAAGAATTTATGAATGTATTCTGGAGAAGAAGCATCATACATATGATTCTTTTTAAAACCTGCAAATTCACCAGTCTCTGGTACCCAACCTTTCCACTTTTTAATACCAATAGTTTCTAAAAAACTAACTTCGCCTTTTGAAACATGATATATCCTTTTAGTAGGTTCAAACCAGCTTTCTGGTAAAGCATGAGTAATAGTCGCGGCAATAGCATCTAAGAAAATGATGAATAATGTATGAGAAATACATATTACCCATATTCTCCAAATTTCAATCCAAGGATTATAAAGCGCGACAATAGTATTAACTAAACCTACTAAGCCTACTAATATAAAAAGTAAGATTAGATAGTTTTTAAATACCTTCACATACTTCTTTACCATCGTAAACTACATCCTTTCCATAGACTTGTTTATAACATTCTGCACATTCTTCATAATCTTTCTTACTCATGAATTCTACATTCTCTTTAATAGTTAATGAAGGATCAGGATAAATAGGATCAAGAACGTGGTAATCAAAATAAAATTGTTCTACTCCATCTTCAGAAAAAATACCGCTGTGTCTAAAAGTAATAAATGTTGGAATAACTGGAACATTATTTCTAGCGGCAAAATGATATGCGCCTGGTTTTCTAGGTCTTGGTTTAGAATAATATAACCACTCTGATTGTTCAGGGAAAATTAAGACTTTATGTCCGTGTTCAAGTTCAAAATCAATCGCATGATTAAATCTCTTCATATTCCTGTAATCTGAAGCAAGAGGATACATACCTCCCTCAATCATCATTTTACCTAAGAAGTCAGAACGATAATTAAAATCAGCGCCGATAACTTTTAATTTAGATTTTCTAAATGCATATTTGACTACTAAGCAATCGAACATATGAACGTGGTTACAAGTAACCATTGCGCCTTTAATACCTTTAATTTTTTCCATGCCATAAAAACGAGTGTCGAAAGATTTAAAAGTATGTTTTCTAACAAATGGATTAATGATAACTCTAGAGTCGACAAAAATTCTTAATTTTTGAGATAATGTCTTATTTTCATAACGGAATTTTTCATCAACTTTTTTTACAATTGAATAATCAATTGGATCAACATGTTCATCAAAGATTCCTTTTGCTTCAAGTTCTTTAATTTTTTCAATGAGTTCAGATTGTTTCATAATATCTCGCTCCTAATAATATAATTATTAAAATTTATAAGACGACTAATGATAAGATACTAAAAGTATCTTTAATAGTCAAGAAAACGTCCTTAAACATATTTAAAGAAAAATAATACTAATTATTCCCCACATTTGGACTGTTTATATTAAATAATATAAAAATCAAAAATTCAATAGTCCATTTTCCTACAATATTATGTCAGATAAATAGAATGAAATTAATCAACTCTACTAAATCAGCTTTTTATATCTACAAAGTGTAGGTATTACCAATAAATAGGCATTTCTAGAATATAAAAAAACTAGGTTTTACTTAACGTATCACCTAGTTTGAAATTTTATAAAGCAATTATAAATGAGTAAACATCTTGTTTTCCATCAAATGAACCGACTTCCATTTGAGGATATGTTGAAGAAATTCTATCTAAAGCTTCTTTCTTTTCTTCATCAGTTACATCTTTACCAAACATAATAACTAAAGTTTCACGGTCTTCAATATCTTCATCTGCTTTTAACATTTCCATTAAAGCATCAACTTTAGTCTTTTGGCTAGTTACGATATCTTTATTTAAGATACCAATATAGTCACCTTTTTTAATTTCTACTCCATTGATTTTTGAATCACGAATTGAATAAGTAACTTGTCCAGAAACTACATATGAAATTTGTTCTTCAAAATAATCTGCAATTGCAGTAGGATCATCAGCAGAATAATCAAGCATTGCAAGAGCGGTATAGCATTCTGCAATTGTCTTTGAGTTAATTACATAAATCTTTGATTTATTATAATTTTCTGCAGCTTGTTTTGCCGCCATAATGATATTTGAGTTATTTGGGAAGACAAAGATATTGTCAGCATCTAATGAATCAAATGCTTCGATGAATGATTCAGTTGATGGGTTCATAGTTTGTCCACCACTAACAATTACATCAGCGCCATATTGAGTAAAGACTTCTGAAATACCTTCACCAGAAGAAACAGCAACAATTGCGTACTTTTGATGTTTCTTAGGTTTTGCATTGCCTACAACTTTTCTATCATCTTTTAAGTCAGAATTTTGAACTGACATATTTTCAACTTTAACAGTGACAAATTCACCATACTTTTGCATTTCATTTAAGATGACACCTGGAGTAAATGTATGAACATGTACTTTAACTACATCATCATCTTTGAATGAAACGATTGAATTACCATTAGCTTCTAAGAATTTATTAATGATATCTAAATCAAAATTCTTAACGTCAACTTTATAGTTCATTAACTGAAGAATGAATTCAGTACAATAACCAAATTCTAAACGAGTATCAGCGTTAAAATCTGGATGATCTACTGAAGGAAGTGATGTTCCGTTTGTAGAAGAATTAACATATTCAAGAATTTGGCCATCAAGAGCCTTTGCCATACCTTCAATGATATAGACATATCCTTGTGCGCCAGAATCAACTACATTTGCTTCTTTGAGAACTTCAAGTAATTCAGGAGTACGTTTTGTTGATTCTCTAGCTTCTGTAATTAAAACTTTGAAATAATCCTGTAATGAAGATTCACTAGTTAAGACATTATCTGCAGCAGTAGCACTTTCTCTCATTACTGTAAGAATAGTACCTTCAACTGGTTTTTTAACTACAGTATAAGCATGTTGATA
>AUXO018014409.1_pt1 | contig 11634 bp, 11 predicted proteins | sample 768731 | NCBI WGS metagenome assembly AUXO01 (sample SAMN02715735, study PRJNA202380) | gut metagenome | biome: sheep rumen | host: Ovis aries | place: New Zealand: Palmerston North | reverse complement strand
CAAATCTATTTTCGTTATCTCTTGCTAAATCATGTATTTTTAGTACTTTAGGACACGTTAAATCATATAGAGTTATTTCTCTTTTATTTGCTTCTTTATAAACATCTTTACTAACTCCATGAGCTCTTATAATTACTTCACTACCATTTTCTACTTGATCTAAAGAATCAATAGTAATCATACCAAGACTTTCTAATTCATCTATTACTTGTTCATTATGAACTAATTCACCCAAGGCATAACATTTTTCTTTTTCATTCAATATTTCTTTAGCTTTATTTACAGAGTTAAGTACTCCTCCACAAAAACCTGAATATTTACCAACTATTATTTCCATATTAACCTACTCTATATCATTTAATTTATCTATTGCTTCATCAAATGTTTTAACACTAATAATTTTAATTTTATAATTATTTTTCTTTTTCTCTTTCATAGCTTCTGTATAGTTACCATCAGGTACGATAAATACATCTGCTTTATCTTTTACTGCTCCAGATAATTTATATTTAACTCCACCTATTTCTCCAACATTACCATCACTATCAATTGTTCCAGTACCCACTACTTTTAATCCTTTAGTTAAATCATCTTTAGTTAATTTATTATAAATTGCTAAAGCCATTGTAAGACCACCACTTGATCCTCCTTCAGAGTTTTTAAATGTGAATTTGATTTTAGGATCTGTTTCATAATCATAGATTCTTGATATCATAACGCCTAATATTTTTCTATCTTTATTATTTGTATCTTGTTTTACAGTTAAAACTGAATTAATTTCTTTTTTATCTCTTTTTAAAGTAAGAGTAACAGTATCTCCTACTTCTTTAGTTTCAACATACTCTCTTACATATTCTGTTTTATCTATTTTATTACCATCTATCTTTAATAATTGATCTCCTATTTTAATATTTTCATTATTATCTACTATCTCATTAGATATATAGTATATATAATATTTTTCTTCTTTTATATTAAAAGTCTTACCTGCTTTTAAATATGCATTTTTAACTGCTGCTTGTTGAGATTCTAAAAGATCAATTAAATCTCTATATTTTAATGTCGAATTATCTTCATTTTCTGTATAAGTCATATCTTCAAGTGAATATATATCCCAAGATGGTATTATCTTCTCAAGTAAATATGTTGGAAGTGTTGCTTGTAATTGATTAACATAAGCAAGACTAAAAGACCCCTTACTATCATATGAATCTTGTATTTCAATATGATCTGCAACATCAGTAGTTCCTCCAGATGTAAATATATAATATGGAAGCGGATTAGTCATTAAAATATAAAAACTTAATAAGAATATAAGTTCTTTTATATTTTCATCAATAAATTCCTTAAAACCATTTATTATCTTTTTCATATATACCACCTAATTAATTATACAAAAAAAAGAATATTTTTTAAATATTCTTTATATAAATCATTATTGATAACATTTATTTGTATATGTAGTAGGATTAGTAAAATCATAATCCAATACTTTTTCTGATTCAAATACTGAATCATTTAAACAGTTTCTTTTAATTGCATTTACATTTCCAGTATTATTTAACAGACAACTTCTAGCATTTGCAGGAGTTAATACCTTACCACTACTAGTTCCATTATAAACTAAAACTTGAGATATAGTTCCATCAAAATGAGCTAAGTTAACAGCAGTACCTGCTTCAGATCCAATTGAATATTGTGCTTTTGATCCAGTATTTACTAATTCAGTAGCAGATATAGCACGAGAATGTCTCTCTTCAACTCTACCAGTTGTAGGATCATATACAAAAATACTAAAAGTAGGTTTACCTGCATAATAAGTAGAATCTAATCCGTTTGTATAATCACCAGTACCATCAAATGTTGCAATAACTGTATACCAACGATTAGTTTTATATATATGTGCATCCCATACGCTATAACTAACACCTGGATTCGATTCAGTTTGCAAACAAACTCCTTCTCTAACTCCACTATTTGTTGTGAAATAATAATAGTAACACAATCTATATCTTGGAGGATCTAAAATATATCTATTCGTTGGATATGTATATTCTGTTTTCCTTTGAGCTTCAACAATTACACTACTTCCATTAAAATTCATATTACTTACAATTGCAGAAACAGTATTAGATTTACCATCATCATTTATAGCACTCCCCTTAAATCTTGCAACAATTGTTTGATATTTAATATTTTCTTTAGCATATATTCTTGTTTTACATGTAGTTCTAGTAGTTGACATAAACTCTTTTCCATCAGCAGTAGTAGCAGAACCACTTTCTGCAGTACCAGCTTTAGCGTCATAATCATATCCAATAGCTACTACTTTAATTCCAAAATCTTCATCACCTAAATCATTATGAGTTATAGGTATATTTATTTTATAAATAATTGAATTATCACTTAAATTATCTTCTTCATAAGTTCTATCTAATATATAGTCTGATTTAAACTTAATTAATGGTGCATCATCAGGTTTATATGTTATTTTTCCATATTTAATATAATTAGTCTTTACATCATATGTAGATGTGTCTTCTTCAACTGATAATTCTTTATTAGTATTATCATTAAAGTATAATTTAAGACAGTTAGGAATAATCTTATTATTGCTCTTACAATAATCTATACTTTTTAATACTCTTTCAGTTATATCTTTTTGAATAGCTAAGGTAATTTCTGAGCTATAATCTTGCATTTGAAGTCTAACTGATTCTTCATCTCTTCTTTGTCTATAATTAAATAAAAGTTCAAACATAGAAAGCGCTATTGTAAATACAAATACAAAACTTAATACTAATTCTATTACTGTAAATCCACTTTGATTATTGATTCTCTTCATATCTATGCCCTCACTTCTATATTAGCATAAGTACCATCATTAAATTCTACTATTAATCTATGATATCCTTGATAAGCACTTGGTGATCTAAATCTATCTATACTTTTAATGTAGTCTCTTATACCTTTACTATACATACTTTTATGATCAATTGCTGATTTTTTTAAATCTGTCGTATTAAAAGATGAAACATAAATATTTTTAACATTTAAGAAACGCTCTCCTAGTAAAACTTGACAGAATTCTTTACTATGAGCATATTCATCATTTGTAAAAGAACTACTTCCATTATCTTTATCATATAAATATTTACAAAGATTAGTTCCAGAATATTTTAATACTTTATCACTACTAACTTTACGAGTAGAATCAGTAGTATTTAAATTAAGGATATCGCTAGTTGCACTCTCTTTTGTTTCTAGAATCATCATTCTTATTAAATGGGCATTATAAACTGAAGTTTCGCTATCATAAGCTTCTTTTTGTTCATATCTACCAACTAAAGGTACTACATTCATATATAAAAATGTAAACAATGACATAACAAAAACCCCTACAATTACAGCTTCTATTAATACAAACCCATTTTCATTCATTTTATTCATATATTTTTTTCACTTTCCTTTATTGATTATCTTTCAAAATTATTATATAATAAATTAGAATAAAAAACTAGAAAAAGTTTAAAAGGGGCAAAAGTGTATGGTAGAGTATGATTTCGTCAAGGTACCAATCGTAGATATTGTAAACCAAATTATTTTATATGCAGCGCAACACAGAGCAAGTGACATTCACTTCGATCCACTTGAAGATGCTTTAATGATCAGAATGAGATTCGATGGTGACTTACATAACCATTCACTTGTTCCAAAAGTATATGAAAGAAATTTAATAACAAGAATTAAGTTATTATCAGCAATGAACATAACTGAAACAAGACTTCCTCAAGATGGTGCTATTAAAGGAAGAATTGGTGGAAGAGATTTGGATATGCGTGTTGCTATACTTCCTACTAATGAAGGTGAAAAATGTGTTATCCGTATCCTAGACTTCCAAAAAGGATTAAGCGGAATGGAATCCCTTGGATTCTCACCAAAGAACTTTAAAAAAGTAGAAAAAATGTTAGCTGTTCCATCTGGTATCATTCTAGTTACTGGAGCTACTGGATCAGGAAAATCAACTACTACTTATTCAATGCTTCAAGCACTTAATAAAGAAGAAACTAATATAATTACTGTTGAAGACCCAATAGAAATGAATATAGAGGGTGTTAACCAAGTACAAGTTAACTCAGAAATTGGTATGACATTTGCTGCTGCCCTACGTTCTATTCTTCGTGAGGACCCAAATATAATTCTTATCGGAGAAATGCGTGACGAAGAAACAGCTCAAATCGCAGTTCGTGCATCAATTACTGGACACTTGGTTCTATCTACAATCCATACTAATAACTCTCTTGCTACAATTGAACGTCTATTAGATATGGGTGTTGAAAGATACATGCTTGCTACATCTGTTACAGGAATTATTTCACAAAAACTAGCAAGAACTTTATGCCCTAAATGTAAAAAATTAAGAAGAACTACTAAATATGAAAGACATATGTTTGCAAGAGTTCTTCATAAAAAAGTTAAAGAAATATATGAACCAGTTGGTTGTGATAATTGTTATAAAGGATTTACAGGTCGTATAGCATTACATGAAGTATTATATATATCAGAAAGACTTAGAGATATTATCAGTAATCCAGATGTTGACAAAGACCAATTACGTGAAGAAGTATATGGAAATGAAGGAACTACTACACTACTTCAAGATGCATTAGAAAAAGTTCTTTTAGGATATACAACATTCCAAGAAGTATATCGTGTTGTAGATATTGATGTTGACTTAGATAATGAAGTAAGAAAAGACATTGGTATGGATGAAATTGGAATGAATGAATTTGAAGATGAAGATGGAGAAGCATTTGACTGGAATAACTTTGATGATGTATTTGATGATGAAATTGAAGTTATCGATTCTAGTGTTAAAGATGAAAATGACTTACCTGAAATTCGCTCTGATATTTTCATTCATGACCTAATATTTAAACAATATAATAAAGATCTAGAAAAATCTGATCCTAAATTTATAGAATTCTTATTAAAAGAAAATTATATATTACAAGATGAAGACAGAAATAAGATAAACATTGAACGTGAAAGATTATTAACTAATAAATTAAAAAATCCATATACTTTATCAGAAAATATAACTAATATAATTAATGGAGTTCCAGATATCATTAGAAAGCCATTTAAAGAAGAAGATTTAAATGGAACAGATTTAAAAATTATATCTACTGCAGATGAAAGTAAAACTATAGATTTAGATAATGTTACTCCAGCAAGAGAAGTTATTAATTTAGATAATGTAGAGTTTAATTATAAAGACTTAATTGATTTAATTGATTCTTACTCTACTGATGGTCCAACTATTAAAGATATAGTTGATCAAACTCTAGCAAGAGAAAAAAGAAAAAGACTAGAAGATGAAGTATACGATGATAGATATAATGTACATGTTCCTACTTGGGAAGATGATGATGAATAAAAAAGAGATTTAAATAATCTCTTTTATTTTGTAACAATATCTAATACTTCTTTTTCTACTTCTTCAATAGTTTTAATTCTTCCATCTATAACACAATCAATAGTGTTCCAGTTATATAATTCAGATAATTCAACATAAGCAGTCTCAGCATGTTTTAAATGCTCTGGACTTTTTTCATGTTCATCTAAATTAACTCTATTCTTTTTAAGTTCTAGTGATTGTTCATATGGCATATGTAAAAATATAGTTATATCAGCTTTAGGCAAATCAAGTAACCAGTACTCTAATCTATCTATCCATTGATACATATTAAATCTTTCTGCTTTATCAAGAATCTTTCCGCCTTGATGTCCCATATTAGAAGATATATATCTATCTAGAATTACATAATATCCTTTATCTAAATATTCATTAACAATTCCAATATTATATTTTCTATCTGCAGCATAATAAAGACATGCTACTTTAGGATCTACATTATTAGCCCCTTCTTTAAAATAAGCTTCACCTATTTCAGGCTTACCTAAGTAACAACCTCCAACTATTTTACCAGTCGGACTATCATAATGAGGAAAATCAAATGTAAACACTTTTTTTCCCATCTTTTTAAGATTCTCAACTAATAATTTAGATTGAGTTTCTTTACCAGAACAATCAGTTCCTTCTATAACAATAAGTTTACCTCTACTCATTTTATCCTCCTGTAAACGACATGATGATACTTTATACCATTATCTTCATTGTCTCTAATAACTTCTCTATTATATTCTTCTTTATTAAATTCAGGAAAATAACAGTCAGCTTCATCATCCTCAGCATCTATTTCTGTTAGATATAATTCATCACACATATCTATAAATTGTTTATAAATAGATGCACCACCTATAAAGTAATAGTCTTTACTATTATCTATATTATTTAAAAGTTCATCAGTACTTTTATATATTAATATATCAGGATCTAATTCTAAGTCTTTATTAGATAAAACTATATATTTTCTTCCTTCAAGTTTTCTAGGTAAAGATAAATAAGTATTATAACCCATTATAATAGTTTGATTCATAGTGATTTCTTTAAAAAATTTTAAATCATTAGGTAAATGCCAAATTAATTCATTATTCTTACCTAATTCATTATTTTTGCCAACTGCCGCTATTAATTTAAACATATTTCTTATTGAGCAATTGGGAACTTAATAGGTCCCATATGTTCATATCCTTCTATTTTTATATCTTTAAGTTCACGAGAATTATCTATTTTAAAGAAATCTTTTACTTCTGGATTAATCCATAATTTAGGTGCTTTTAAATCTCCTTGTTCATCAAATCTTTTTATTTGTTCTTTTATACCATCAACTTGGTTAACGTAAATATGAGCATCTTTTATACTCCAATCTATTGTTCCTGGTTTTAATCCAGTTACATGAGCAATTAAAGATAAAAGTGTTGCATATTGAGTTATATTAAAAGGAAGTCCTAGTGGTACATCACAACTTCTTTGATGAACCCAACAATTTAATTTACCATCAGTAACATCCCACTCACTACTCCATACACATGATGGAAGTACTGCAGTACTTAAATATTCGTCTTGCCAAAGACTCATAACCATTCTTCTATCATTTGGATTATTCTTAATCTTATCAATTAAATTATCAATAAGACTGTATTTATTTACAATCCATCCATAAGCTGTACCAATAGTATGTGCCCATTCTTTTCCAAATTCTTTTTTTACTTCAGTCTTTACTAATTTTCCATTTTCATCAGGTAACATTTGAGTAGCTTTCCAAAAACCATCTTCATCTATTTCCCATTCATCCCAAATCTTAACATTTCTTTCTTGTAACCATCTTACATCATTAGATTTAGCTTGATAAATCCATAACATTTCAATGATTGCTGCTTTAAAATACAATTGTTTTGTAGTTAAAACAGGAAATTCTTTTGATAAATCAAAATGTAAGTGATAGGCAGGTATCTTAATAGTATTAACTCCTGTTCTATTCTCTACTTCTTTACCTTCTTTTAGAATGGTTTTACATAATTTAATATAATCTTTATCCCACTTAGACATAAATACTCCTTTCAATTAACCTTCTATATCTATATTTTCATCAAAATTAACATTAATAAACTTTTTGCTAGCTAAATAATCACACATATGAACTAAATTTTGATATTTAGTCTTAGGAGGAGATAATACCTCTTCCCCATTATAATCAGTAGTCCACGGTCCCATATGTGTCTCAATTGCTTCTGCAACAAATTCTATTTCTTCGTCACTAAGTTCTAAATTATCCATATTATCTCTAACATAATTAGCTGCTAGAATCGGATGATCAAATCTAGTATATTTTTCATGATCAAAACCTGATTTTAATCCATCATGTAATAAAGTGGCAATTAATAGTAAATCTTTTTCATTATCAGTATATTTACCACCTATTATTGGATTATTTAATAATTCATAACATATTCTACATACTACTTTAGTGTGCTTTACAAGTCCATGTTCACTTCTTGCATAATCTGGATGATACTTACCTGTAGATGATGCGGGTATTTCAAAGAAATAATCTGGTAAGTTATTTATCAAATAGATTAAATCTTTTTGATGTGATTCATTTTTTATATAATTAATTTCTCTTTTAAAATAATCTATTTTTTCCATCTTAATCTCCTATAAAATTAATAAGTATATTATTAGATATATATAATTTATCTTCTGGTATATAGATATAATCATCATTCTCTATAAGTAACTTATTATCTACTAGTTTCATTATATCAAATTCATCGCTTACTTGGACATTAAATTTATTAAAAAACTCCATTTTAGATATTCCTTTTATTTTTCTAAATCCTAAAATAAGCTCGTATTCCATTTCTATTCTTTTATCTATTATTTCTTTTTCTAGTATATATTTACCATTTAAATAATTATTAATACTTCTAGTATTAGTATATCTAATGTTATTAATATAACCTGAAGCACCAAGTCCAATTCCTAAATATTGTTGATTATTCCAATAACATAAATTATGAATAGACTCTTTATTATCTTTAGAAAAATTACTTATTTCGTAATGATTATATCCTTTATTTTTTAAATATTTAATTATAAAATAATACATTTCATTATCTATATCAGAATCAATTGGTTTAATATTTTTATTTTTTAATACAGTATGTTCTTCTATTATTAAAGAATAAATTGATATATGATCGATATTAAAACTAGTTACATAATCTAAGTCTTTTTTTAAATCATCAATAGTCTCATCAGGAAAAGCATACATTAAGTCTAGATTAATATTATCAAAGTACTTTTTTACTAATTCTATCTTAGAAGTTAAAGCTGAATCATTGTATCTATTTAAAAATTCATAAAACTTTTCATTTATAGTTTCTATTCCAATACTAATTCTATTTACTCTATTATTCTTAAGAAATATTAATAAATCTTCTGTTATATCATCTGGATTCATTTCAAATGTAAATTCATAATCAGAATATAATTCTATATCTTTAATAATATTAAATAATTTAATTAAATTATTACGATTTAATACAGATGGAGTACCTCCACCTATATATATAGTTTTAACTTTAGAAAGATTAAAACTTTTAAACTCTTTTTCTAAAGATTCTAAATATTTACTAGCTAAAGAATCATTATAAAACATCTTACAGAAGTCACAATAAGAACAAATTCTCTTACAAAAAGGAACATGAATATATACATGTTCTATTTTATTTGTGTTTCCCACTACCATTAAATTTTCCATCTTTATCTTTAGAGAAACCATTATTAGCTTGAGAGATAATTCCTCCCTTAATAGTTCCTTTATATTTATTTTCTTCATTCTTTTGTTGAATTAAATCAAGTAAATTATCAACTGAAGTTAAATCAATTCCACTATCTTGTAAACTAGTTAAAAAATCACTTGTTAATGCTTCTTTTATTCTATCTCTAGAAGATAAATATCTACCTGCACTAGATTGTGGTATACCATGTTCTTTTTCTATTTCTTGTTGATTTAATCCTTCTACTAAACAAGCATAAACACATGTTCTTACTTTTTCATTTATTTCTTCTCTTTGCGCTTCACTTAACATATTAAGACCTCCTATTTATCATAATCATCAGCTAAGACACTCATAAATGCCTCTTGAGGTAATTCTACACTACCTATTTGTTTCATCTTCTTTTTACCTTCTTTTTGTTTCTCAAGAAGTTTTCTTTTTCTAGTTACATCTCCACCATAACATTTAGCTAAAACATCTTTTCTTAAAGCTTTAACAGTAGACCTTGATATAATTTTATTTCCTAATGCTGCTTGAATAGGTACCTCAAATAATTGTCTTGGAATAGCATCTTTTAAATGTTCAACTACTGATTTACCCCTATTATATGCAAAATCTTTATGTACAATTACTGATAAAGCATCAATTACTTCTCCATTTAATAAAATATCCATCTTAACTAAATTACTAGGTAAATATCCAATTAATTCATAATCAAATGATGCAAATCCCTTAGTATAACTTTTTAATTTATCAAAGAAATCATATACTACTTCAGATAAAGGTATTTTATATTGAATATCTACTCTTTTCTCATCTATATAATCCATTTTAACATATATTCCTCTTTTATCTTGACATAGTTCCATAATAGATCCTATATACTCACTTGGTGTAAATATATTAGTAAGAATATATGGTTCTCTAATTTCTTTTATCTTCGTTTGTTCAGGCATTTTACTAGGAGCATCAATCTCTATTAATTCACCACTAGTTAATAGTACTTCATATATAACACTAGGTGCAGTAGTAATTATTTCTATATTAAATTCACGAGTAATTCTTTCTTTAACTACATCCATATGAAGTAATCCTAAAAATCCACATCTAAATCCAAATCCTAAAGCTGTAGATGTTTCAGGAGAATACTCAAGTGATGCATCATTTAATTTTAATTTAGATAAAGCGTCTCTTAAATCTTCAAATTTATTAGTTTCAATTGGAAACATACCACAAAATACCATAGACTTCATTGGTTTATAACCTGGCAATTTAGAAATTGCTTTATCTTTAGCATTTGTAATTGTATCTCCAACATTTATATCACTAATATCTTTAATAGCACCAGATATAAATCCTACTTCTCCTACTTTTAATTCATTTAACTTTTCTTCTTTAGGAGTATGTCTAGTTATTTCTACAACATCATATGTCTTATTATTAGACATAAGTTCAATAGTATCTCCAACTTTTAAAGTACCATTAACACATCTAACTGATATTACTACTCCCCTATAACTATCAAAAATACTATCAAAAACTAACATTTGTAATTTATCTTTTTCATTTCCTTTTGGACAAGGAATAGTTTCTATTATTCTATCTAAAAGTTCTTTAACTCCATATCCTGTCTTAGCGCTAGTAAGCATTATTTCATCTTCACTAAAACCAAGTGAATTAACTATTTCTTTTTTAACTTTTTCTACGTCTGCATTTGGTAAATCTATCTTATTAATAACTGGTATTATTTTTAAATCATTTTCCATAGCAAGATATAAATTAGCAAGTGTTTGAGCTTCAATTCCTTGAGTGGCGTCAACTAAAAGCAATGCTCCTTCACATGCCGCTAAACTTCTACTAACTTCATAAGAAAAATCTACATGACCTGGAGTATCTATTAAATTAAGATTATAATCTTCTCCTTTATAATTATAATGAAGAGATGCTGTATTTAATTTAATAGTTATTCCTCTTTCTCTTTCTATATCCATACTATCAAGTAATTGATCTTTAGCTTCTCTTTGACTAACAGCTCCAGTTACTTCTAGTATTCTATCCGCAAGAGTACTCTTACCATGATCAATATGAGCTATAATTGAAAAATTTCTTATATGCGATTTATCCATATTTATCACCTGTAGATATTATAACAATTTTTTAGAATAAAAAAAACAAGATTATTATCTTGCTTTAAAATCAAGTGATTTAGTTTTAGCTCTAGTAATATTATTATCACTCATTATAAATCCACCTGAAAAGTTACATCCTTCTCCGTGGAAGAAATATTTACTATGTAATGGATCAAACTCACTTGCTTTAATTATACTAACTCCTCTTTCTTCAAATTGATCTATATAATGTTCAGGATATATTGATGAAGGTCCT
>AUXO011817607.1_pt1 | contig 11634 bp, 5 predicted proteins | sample 768731 | NCBI WGS metagenome assembly AUXO01 (sample SAMN02715735, study PRJNA202380) | gut metagenome | biome: sheep rumen | host: Ovis aries | place: New Zealand: Palmerston North | reverse complement strand
ACAATTCTTAGCTGAACGTGAAGCCGTAAGAGCTAATAAATATAATCTTACTGAAGAGCAAGTTAAAGCTAAGATGGCTGATATTGAGAAACGAAAGAAAGAAGCAAATAAAGTTGAAGCAATTTTAACTAATGGATCAGATCCTATGATGCTGGTTCAGAAGACTAAAATTGATTTGCTTACTCAGATTAAAGAAGGTGTGTTCCAGACTGCAGAGCACACTGGTAAATCTGTAGAACTTGATGAGCGTAATAAAGACGATAGTGCTATTGAAGCAGCTAAAGAAAAGGCTGATAAAGAAAGGCAAGATGAGTTAATCTCAAATATTGCTAAGACTGCTCAGAACACTGAAGCTTTAGTTAACATGGAAGCTGGTGACAAGAAAGCCGCAGAGAAAGCCAAGAAAGATAAAGGATTCTTTGATAAACTCTTTGGATCTGGAAATAATTTCAATGGTGGTATTCTTGACGGTATTAAGTCAATCGGCTCTGGTGTATTCGGTTTAGTTTCTTCGGCTGGAACTATTGCTTTAGCTATTGGAGCTCTTGGTGCTCTTATTGCAGGTTTCTTTGATAAAGATGGAAAACCTGGTGGAGCTAAAAATAAAATGGCTAACTCCCATGGTGCATCTATAGCTACTGAGGCTGCAGCTAAAGTTGTTGCTAGAAATGCTGGAGCTATTAGTAATATAGGCCGCGGTGGAGTTAGATTTGGAAAAAGTATAAGCTCTTTCTTTAAGAATAATTTGGCTTTAGAAAGAAACTTGTCTTTAGCTGAATGGACTGAGAAGTTTGGTAAACGTAATGTTGGCCATGTTAAGAGAGAATTTGATACTCTGCGTGGTTTAAAGAATTTTGATGAATTTAAAGCACATTCTTTAAATGCAGGGTTATCTGAAGAAGAACTGGTTAAGAAATATAATCAGATCGTTGGTAAAGATAAACCATTCAATGCTTATCTTGCTGAGAAAGGTTTAAAGAATACTGCTGAATTAAAATCCGAACTATCTTCTCTGAAGAAGATGTCTCTTGAAGATTTTAAGAAGCTTCCTGGAAATATTGGCAAAGATCCAAAAGCTCTTGCTGAAGAACTAGCTTCTATCAAGAAGATGAATTTGAATCAGTTTGCTAAATATAGAAACGGTGCAAGCTTTGAAACTATTAGAAGTGCATATAATTCAGCTATATTTAAAGAATATCGTGCTAAATATGGTGCTAAAACTGCTGAAGCTATTGAGAAAGAATATGCTGAATATTTAGCTAATCCTAATATTAAAAAGCAGACTCTTCTTGGTAGAGTTGCGTCTAAAGTTGGTAACATCGGAGAATCTGTTGCTGATAAAGGTAGAAAACTTTTACAGTCAGCAGGATCAATGAAACCTATAAATACTTTAGCAACCAAAGCAGGTAATATAACAGAAGCTATCGGTAGAAATATCGATAAAGCTGGTAGTCTTGTAGATACAGCTATTTCTTCAGGTAAATCAGTAGCAAGTTCAGTTTCGAAAAGTTTTACTACTAAATTGAATGCAGCTATTGATAAAGTTAAAAATAGCGATATTGCTAAGAAATTATTCCCTAGCAAGAAATTGACAGAGTTCTTTACAGCTATTAGGAGTTTATCTGAGAAATTCTCGAATGCTAAATTCTTTAATACTGTAATGGATGTAATTAAAAGGTCTAGACTTGGTGGTGGGGTAACTAAGTTAGGCAAACTTGCTGGTAAAATCGGAATGCGTCTTGGAGCTGACACAGTAACTGGTGGTTTAGCTATCGCTGCATTCGTTGCATATGATGGTTACACTGGTTGGACTGAAGCTTATCGCATGTTCGATGTGAATCCAGAAGATGTTGACACAAAGATGAAAGGAATCAATACCTTTATTAATATTTTATTTGGTAACGTTCCTCAACTGATGTTTTTAGATTTTGCATTGGCTATGTGTAGTATTGGTATGATAGGATTATCTGATACTTATCTTGGCCAATTACTTGCTAAATTTGGTTTCAAATTAAATGGTTTTGATCATCGAAAAATCATGTGTCAATTCTTGTATAAGTTCTTGGCAACTGATGAAGAAGCTAATAATTTGAATGATAAACAAAAAGATTTACTTAGTGATTATAATGATTATATCGAACAACACCCAGAGAAAGAAGGTATGACTTTAGAAGAGTACCAAGCTACTAAAGGCAATCTCACTATGTGGGAAAAATATGGTGCTCCTGTTATTAACCGAATTTTGGGTGTGAAAGATAGCGAAGGAAAACCGTTACCTAGTGTTTCTGAGATAATTTCTGATCAGATTACTGGGATAACTAACTGGTTCAAGAAATCAGTTGATTATATAATGAATCTCTCACCTATTGGCTTTATTAAAGAAACTTTTGGAATTCCTTCCTTAAGTGACTTAGCTGATAAAGTTAGTAATGTAATTTCAGAAGCCGGTAGTAAAGCGATGAGCTTCTTCAATACAAGTTCATCTGGAGGAGATGATGAGTCGTCCATTAATGACGATGATGAAAATATCCTCAATAAATATAAACATTACGCTTTTGGTGGAAAAGGTCATTCGTTTAATCTTAATGGTGAAACTTCAAATAAAACTAAATATAAATTTGCTGGCGGTTTCGGATTAGCACCTACTGTTCCTGATTTTAAAATCATGGAAGGTGATACTGGAATGCCATATTATAGTCAATTTGATTCTCGTTGGGCTAAGTCTCCTTTGATTGCTACTGATTCAGAAGGTAAAACTATTGGAGAAGCTGGTTGTGCTCCGACTTCAATGGCTATGATAGTAAGTAAATTATCTCAGACTAATTTTGACCCTGAAGATGCTGCAAAATATCTTGATAAAACAGATCTTGATTCTGATGGTTATGTTACTCCTGGTTATTTTGCCGGTGTAGCATCAGCTGCTAATTTACATGGTCATGTTTTACAGGATACAGATAATCAGGAATTTAGGAACTTATTAGAAAAGGGTCACATGATGATCCTTGGCGGTAAATCAATGAAACCCTCTAGTCCTTTCTTTGGATCTGGACACTATGTAGTAGCTGCTGGATTATCTCCTAGAAATTCTAACTATGCTTTAGTATATGATCCTACAGGAAGTGGAAAGAGTAAGGAATATCCGATTTCAGATTTACTCGACCAGTCTATTAATAACGACGGTTGGGGAGCTTACTTTGATTACTCAGCTTATAACCAACCTGGAACTATTAGTCAGAAAACATTAGATGCTGCAGAAGCGAATGAAGATAAAATCGTTATTGACCTGAGTGATGTTAAAGGTACTGGTGAAGGTCAATTCTGGGTTAAACAACATCCTGGAGTTTCTATTGATGGTTGTGTAAAAGACACCATTGCAACTCTGAATGTGCTTGGTAAATACTTCCTCAAGAAATACGGGAAACGTTTAGTCTTGACAGCTGGTACTAATGGTAGTCATGCAGGTGGTGAACATTCACATGCATCTGGATGGAAATTAGACGTAAACGATTGGGGTGGACCTGATGGTTTACAAGGCCAATTCATTTCTAAGAATTCTGAAAACTTAGCCGACTTTATAGCCTTTGGTAATGCTATCGGTGTTGGTATGAACCCTGAGTTATGGGGAACAGATGCTGAGCATATTGACGTTTGTGTTGATGGTACTCAGTGGCATGATCCTAATGCAGGAACCAACTTTGGTGGTTTCGGTAAAGGCTCAATGGTTAAGAATGTTAAAGGTATGGGTCGAATTAAGACTCAAGGTAATGGTAAAGGAATCCGTCGTAAATATGCTAAGAGCATTACTGGTTTATTAAGCTTCTTCAAAGATTCCGTTGCTGGAGCTATAGATGCAACTATTGCTGGAAAGAAATGGAATCCTCTTGACTTTAACCAGATGGAAGATTTTGCCAGTGATGGAGCATCTATTGCTAACGATGGTAGAACTGCTGCTTTAAATGAAGATACTAAAGAAAACCAAATTAGTATTTGGAAATATTTAGTTGGCGATTTACATATGAATCGTGCTGGTGCCTCTGGTGTTATGGGTAACTTAATGCGCGAATCTGGTTTCAGAACTAGCGCTATAGGTGACAGTGGAACATCAATGGGTATTGCTCAATGGCACAATGAACGCATGACTAGTATGAAAAACTATGCAGCTAGCGTTGGTAAAGCACCAACTGACTTAGATGCACAGTTAGGATATTTAAAACAGGAATTAACTACTGGATACAAAGAAGTGTATGATTCAGTTAAATCTGCACCTAATGTAGAATATTCAGTAGATAAATGGGTTCGTGGATTCGAACGTCCAGCTAATATGGACCAAGAAGTTCAGGAACGAATTCCTTATGCTAATACTGTATTTAAAGACCATGAAACATTTGCTGGTGGTTTAAGGGGATTTAACGCTCATGAAGCTAAAATGGTTCTTGAGGGTGTTAAGAAACTTAAATCTAAGAAATTTGCAGGCGGTGCGTATGGTTTTGCTAATAATTCTGGATTTGAAAATCAGTTAAGCATGGCTTTTCTTAATATGCTTTTTGGATTGAATAGAAAGAAGAAAACTACAGACCGCAGAATGATGTTAATGAGAGAAGCTGAAGGAGAAACTTCTGTTAATAAATCTAAATCAACTGAAGTTAATCCTATAGCAAAACAAGAGCTTCTGGATTCGTTAAAGAATATGCCTAGAAAACCTGAAGACTTAGAATTTATTCCTGATAGTCAAAAAGGTGTTCCTGAGGGTGTTCTGAAGTTGACTAATAAAGACTTGAAAGCTCTTGATGAAATTATCGAGGCTCGAAAGAAATTAGAACGTCGTTCTCTGCGTAAGAAACTTGAAGCTAGTACTGTAAACGTTTTTGACGATTTTGCTAATCGTAATGGCGTTTTGTATGAAGGTAAAGTTAATCCTCAGCAGAATTTATCAGCTACTCCTAAGAAAGCGGAAGTTGCCAAAGCTACTATTAAGAAAGATTCTGATTTAAGTGGTGGCTCTATGGGTGAATTACTTAACTCAGTAAGAGCTTTGGACACTCATAACGATTTATCTCAAATGATTTCCTTATTGAAAGTCATTGCTGAGAAAGAAGCTGTGACTATTAATAATAATCAAACTTTTGAAACACCGAGAGCCTCTAGTAAGATAGATGATAAACGAGTTATACAAGCGATGAATCGTTTAGCGCAAGACAGAAATCAAGCTAGACTTGGTGATGAAAGATTGAGAAGATTAATGGATTTAGGAAGTAACGTTGGTGATTTAGCTATGGATCAATACCAGATGGCTTATAAGATTTCTCAAGGTGGAAACTTCAAAACGGTTTAAATATAATGATAGGAATGGACTCTATGTTCATTCCTATCATTTTTACAACTTACTAACTTAAAATCTAAAATATACATTATTGGAGGAAGAGTGTAAATGACTCCATTTCCAATTATAGCTACAACCAATATTAATCTTCGAAAAGGACCCAGTGAGTCCTTTGAAATAGTTGAAAAAGTTCCCTTAGGATATACCATGCAGGCTCTCAACATGCGTAAAGACGGTGGTGGAGTAACTTGGTATGAGACAGACTTAAACAATGCTTGGGTTAAATCTACTTATGTAGCTCAACCCAATGAAATAAACATGCAACCTTTAAGAAGAACAGCTCAGAGTAAAATTAAGAACGTTCATGCTGAAGGTGAAGAAATCGTAACTACAAAATCTAGATCTGGGGCATCTCCATTTATGCAAGTAGCTAACTCAATAGCTAAAGCTGCTAATATAAATCTCGGTGTTCTTGGATCTTTAGTTGGAATAAATCAAGGTGGTTCTCAAGATGCTATTCTGAAGAGAAGAATCTATGCTACCCCTTATCAGTTCTTAGAAACTGCGGATATGAGACCTGATGATGGTCCTTTAGGATTAGCATTCGTTCAGAATATTATGTGTGAAACTCCAATCTTATCTATTCTTCCTGGCATTCCTAATCCATTATCTGAGATGGATGCTAAAGAGAAGCAAAAAATAATTCAGAAATTAGTTGAAACTATCAATAAAGATATATCTTTATTGAAAGACCATGAAGGTGGAGCATTATCTGAAGCTAATGCTGATATGAAGTTCTTTGACTTTGAACCTAGATGTGCAGACTACTTCTTATATGTCAACGTATTATGTAGAATGGCTGCTGTATTTATGGGAATTGGTGATAGAACTGTGCCTGGAGGAGCTCCTCAAGATGCTGCAAGAACAGCCCTTAGAGAAGGTGGAGGAAGTAAATACGCTGAGTATAATTGGTTCTATTATCATTTATCAAATGTATATACTGAGACAAATACTAATCCTACTGGTATTATTGAATTCGGTGCCGATGTTATTAGAGGCGGTATTAAAGCAGTTACTGAAGCGGCGACGAATGCTGTTAAAGGTGTAGTATCCAGTTTAGGAAGTGTATTAGGTGGAGAAACAGCTAATAGCGGTCAAGCTGCTGTTGATAAAACTCCAGAAGGTTCTGGCACTGGTGGTGGTACTAATGGTATCATGAACACCGTTGCTGGTAACTACTTTTATATGGATGAATACTTCATTAACTTTTTCGTTAAACCTCCATCCTATTCTGAATCTTTTAGTAATACCACAGACCGTTCTGCATTCGCCAATGCAATTCAAGGGATGTCTGGTACTATGAAAGAATTCATGTTTTTATTTGGTGGATTAGGTATAGATGCTAAGTTAATGACAGAGAATGCTGAGTCTGTAGCAAAGAATATGGAATCAGCTATTAAATCTGCATTAGATAATGCCGGTATGAAGAAAGCTTTATCATCTTTTATTACTGGTGCCACTTCAATTATTACTGGTGCTAATTTGATATTCCCAGAGATTTGGGAAACCTCTTCATACAATCGTGATTTCAATATTGATATCTGTTTATCTTCTCCTTATGGAGATAGAGAATCAATATTCTTGAATATCGTTGTACCTTTGATGCATTTACTTGCTTTAGTATTGCCTAGACAAGCAACAGTAAACTCATATACTGCTCCTTTCCTTGTGAGATGTTCTCTACCTGGCTATTTCTCATGTGACATGGGTATAGTAAAAGAACTCTCTATTTCTAAAGGTGGTTCAGATGGAACGGCGTGGTCAGCTGATGGCTTCCCTACAGAAGTTAATGTTAGCTTAAGTATCTCTGACTTATACAACGCTTTGTCTATGAGTAACGTTCATACAGCAAGAAACGCTTGGAACTTCTTATATAACGGACCGCTAATGGATTACGTCGGAGTATTATGCGGATTGAATATGAGAACTTCTGAATATGGTAAGAAGATTCAGTTGATTGAATTTTTATTAGGTAATTCAGCTATTGACCATTATGATTATACCATAAATCGTGGTAGAGAATGGTCAGCCCAATCTCAGATTAAAATATTAGCCGGTAAAGGATAAAATAAAATGTTTAAAAGGAATCTTGATGAATATAAAGAAAAATATCAAGACATTCCCAAGGACAGAATAGAGAGAATCCAATCTTATATTGATAAGGTTGGATTCTCTTCTAAAGACCTTGAGAAGTTTGATAAAGAAGTTAAGAGAATCAAATCTATAGGATGGGATTCTATAAAATTGATTTTCTATATCATACCTGAAGCTACCCCAAGACCTAGAGCGAATATCACCAAAGGTATTTTCTATGTGAAGAATGCTTCATCAAACAATAAGTATTTGAAACTCGTGGTAGATAGGGAAGACATTTTAAAAGGATTCATAAAAACACCTTGCTACTTTCACTGCAAGTTGTATTTCCCTATCCCAAAGAACTTGAGTCGAGTAGATACCCTACTTGCTGAGATGGGATTTATTCGTCCACCAATCCAAAAAGATTGGGATAATTTAGGTAAAACTTATTCTGATATGATTCAGAGATGGCTACTTATTAATGACTCTTTAATCATTACAGGAACATCAGAAAAGTTTTGGTCATTGAAACCAAGGGTAGAAATTACTATTGATTATATGCAGGATTATGATTGCAAGCATAATAAAAGAAATATAGAAAATTCTAAAGCTTATCAGATGGCTTTAGGGTTAATAGATGATAATTGAAAATCATACAAGTTTCTAAATTAATTGAATCCAGTAAAGCTATTATATAAGGGAAAATATATTTAAGTTAGGGCTGGATAAATTATGAAACAAAACAGATTTGAAGTTGAAGTAAATCGGTTGATGATAGGAATTGAATCGTGGTGTGAAGATAATGGTGTTGAGTTTAAAATATCATCAACTTATTCTGCATATATAGGATTAAAGATCACACGCTATGAAGAATTTAAGAGAGACATCAAATCATATCTGGTTAAGCTTGTTGGAATTAGCAAAAAGAAATATGATAAGATTGTATCAATTCTATTTGCTAATGGAAGAATATACTTTCTATTCAAAAACAAAGTTTATATCAGATAGAAACATTAAATCACCAAGTTGACAATTATTGCTTACGTCAACTTGGTGATTTTTACAACTAAATAAAATTTTTCTTATGGTATTTATCAAGGAAGTGATTTTATTGTCACGATTTTTTAATACAATCGATAATAGAGAAGAACTGATTGATGTTTTGGAAGCTGCCAGAATGCCAATATTCTTCTCTGATGAAGACGTTGTATGTAATGTAAATAAGTTTATCAATCATCAATCTCCAGTGTTATGGATAACTGGAATGAGTGGTGGAGGAAAAACAACTTTGACAAAAGAAATGCTCTTAAAACAAGAGCATTGTAGTGTCTTATTGCTTGATGATGTAACTTGGATTTATAATCATTTAAATAAAGTAAATCCAGCTGATAAATTATTGAAAAAGGAATACCTTAATGATATTTATCTTGCATTGAAGAAATATACTGCTGGGGATAATATCACAGCGGAAGGCTATTTATCAACTCTGACTACAGAAATGCATAAGATAATTAACAAAGCTACAAATAAGAAGCAACTTATAATTGAGGGCATATTAGTAGTTGAGCTTTATAAACACGATCCTAGTTTATTTAAAGATAATCATGCCATAATTATCAAAGGAACTTCATTAACTACATCTTTCTTTAGAAGAATAAAGAGAGATGACACAAAAATATCTGAAATACTTGAACTGATTCCTGCTTATGGATATTGGTATCGTAAGCAGAATGAATTTAGAAAACATATTACAGCGAATACTGAATCATATAATGAAAGTGAGAAATAAAAATGGCTGATATTTATAGTGCTGATTTTAAATTTAAACCCATCGCTGAAGGTGAATCAGATGGATGGTTATCTATTTTAGCTAAAGCTAGTACTACTGCTTTAAAGGATGGTGCAAAATCAGTTCCTGGTGCAGTATTAGGAACAGGTTTAGCTATTGATGGTTGGATGAAAATGGGTGGTGATGCTAGTACTATTGCAGATTTGGCAACAACCGTTTCCAATACTGTAATGGGTAAAGCACCTGACATTCTTCCAGTAATTCAAAATATTGCTAGTGCTTTATTTGAAGCGGTTAATGCTGAGCGTAAAGAAAGATCTAAGATTGTTAAATTAGATCCTAAACTGAAGAAACTCTTTTATGCTCCTTTGATGAAGAGATACATCAAGAATGAATGTGATAAATTATTCCAGATCGCTAAAGCCAAAGATGGAACTTTAACCAAAGAAGTAATAGGAGCTTCCACCAAAGCATCGAAAACTTTAGTTGGTAAAAAAGAACAGGAAGTTCGTAAGAAGATTTCCAAATTCAGAGAAGTAACTATGACCATTGATGGTTATGACCTGATTGTCTTTGGTAGAAAAGATGGTATTAGCAGAGTGGCTGTAGTTTTCTTTAGCAATGCTAAAAAAGCTCCTGTCTTAAAAACGATTAAGATTCCTACTATGGAGGAATTAAAGAAAGGTAAATCCGTTAAAGAATCTGCAGAAGAAATTGAAGCTTTGATGACCCCTGTAGATGAAGGTTGGGTAAACCTTATAGCTAAACTTTCTAAATATACAGGTCATGCTATAATGGGAGCCGGTGCCGGTCTTGTTTTATCTTTAGTATGCCCTGCTGCTATAGCCATTCCTTTATGTGCTACTATCGGTGGAGTTGCTCCTGAGTTAAAAGCTATTTCTGATAAGAAATTAAAATCTTTATTAGAACAACCTGCTGTTAAGAAGCAACTGATTGAAAGCTGCAAGAAGATTTTTGCTGAAGCAAAGAAAGAAGATCCTTCTGTAGTTAGAGAATTTGAGAATGGTGTTAAAACTGTTTTAGGTGCTATTAAAGATGAAAGTAAGCAGCGCTCTATTAAACAGAAATTAACAAACTTCTCTAAAGCTAAGATGACTATTGATGGATGGTCTATCATTGCTTTTGGTACCAGCAAATCCATCGAACGTGTATCTTTAGTTCTCTGGAGTAATGAACACAAGAAAGCCGTAGTTAAATCTTTGCCTGTTCCTACTTTAAATAATCAGGAAGTTAAAGAATGTTGTTTAGCTATGGAAAATTTATATCCTGAAGAATTTGCTGGAGCTCATTTTAATATCGATTTGGAGTATTTAAAAGAAACTCTGAATAAATTAAATCAGGAAAAAGAGCAGGTTATTACTGAAGGTTTAATGGATAAAGCTGCTGAACTCTATGATAAATTTAATAGAGAAATCAAACCTGTTATCATTGAGAAACTGAAATGGTTATATGATAAGATTGTAGCTATAATTCAGAAGATCAATATCTTTACTAAAGTTCAGGTAGCTGGTCTTCATATTGAAATTGGAGATAATAGAGCACTGAACGAATTATCTGGTTATGTTTCCATGATTATGAAGTTAGCTTCTAAAGTAAGCGATCGTAATAAGGTATATGGAAACCTTGATAAATTCCAGAAGCTGGTAGATGAAATTTCTGATCATAAGTCTTCTTCTAAAAATATTCAGACTCGTGCTGTAAAGAAATGGTTAGAAGATCTTTCCAAGTTTACTCTTATCTTAAGAGATGCTATGAAAGAATCTGGTACTGTAATCATGGGTAATTCCACAGAAGAAGAGTTTGATGTTTACATGGCAATCAGTAGCACGTTAACTCCTCTCATGGGTTGTATTGGTGAAGACTTAAATACTTTATCAATGGCATTGAATGGTAAGCCAGAATTTGAAGTTTACTTGCCTAATGTCAATCATGTATTTGATCCTGATGATAAAGAAGCTTGTGAAGATTACTTCACTGAATTATCTGGAAAGATAAAACCGGTTGGATTTAAGATCGTTCAGAATGATTATCAGATTCCTCCTAGTACTGAAAATTTCTATGATGATTCTTGTGTAGGAATAGCTATTTTCAAGAATAATAATCTTAAGAATGAAAATATATTAGATGTTTGGTTAGCTAAGATCAATGCTAAATGTGATTTCTGCTCATTCCAGGCTTTTAAGTTTAATGATTCTAAATTCTATATCACGGCTTATTTTGATTAAAAGATAATTATCCCTAGAGTCTTAATTGACTCTAGGGATAATTTAATCAAAAAAACATTTTTGTAATAAATATTATAAAGAAATGAGTGTAATATATTATGTCTAAATTTTATGAATGTGATAGCATTGCTGTTGAATCTGTA
>AUXO011694107.1_pt1 | contig 11635 bp, 16 predicted proteins | sample 768731 | NCBI WGS metagenome assembly AUXO01 (sample SAMN02715735, study PRJNA202380) | gut metagenome | biome: sheep rumen | host: Ovis aries | place: New Zealand: Palmerston North | reverse complement strand
GAACGATTTTCGTTCTGGGACACTTTTTCTTGCTATGAAGTTCTAAGTCGGAGTAGTTCACATGTTAAACTAATTTGTAGTTAAAAAATTATTTTTAAGATTTTTAGGAGGTTTTTACTATGGGATTACAGGAGAAGAAGAATATTAAGGAAAAGAAGACTAACTACAAGATTTTCAAGTATGTAGACGATGAGAATAAGAAGGGTGTTATTGTTTCTGCTAACAACCCAGCTCACGCTATGCAGCTTCTTGCTGAAAAGCTTGAGAAGAAGGTAGATAAGACAAAGATTGTCGAGGTAGTTCCAAAGGAAGAACCTACTGACAAGAATAAAAAGGGTAAGAAAAACTAATTTTGAGATTTAAAAGTCCCGATTATGACTATCGGGGCTTTTATTTTTTTCTTTTGTGAGGTGCGCTATGTTTACGGATGAATATAGATTTAAAGGTAAATATTCTATATTTGTGTCTCTTGATAATGTTATTATTAAAAAAGATGATACAAATTTGTTCCAAACTTATGAACTTAAGGATATTTATAAAGCTTATGCTTTTATGTCTCCTTTTCAGATTTCTTTTAATGGAACTAGTTCTGAGCTTATTAGGTTTATAGCAGAATCTGCTGTTCCTTCTACATTTATTAGACATAATATTCCTTTATCTGAGATACCTTTTTATTCAATTAATAGAAAATCTCCAATTATTAAATATTGGACTCAATGTATTAATTTCAACAACCCTGTAAATTAAAAAAAAGAGAAGCAACTGCTTCTCTTTTTTAATATTGTTTAAATGTTTCTTCGTTATATACTGCGTCGTTATTTTTTCCACTGTAGTGACCAAGAATTTTATCTATTGCATCATCTTTTTTTGAACTCTTTATGTTGTCATCTCTGTCGTCTTGGAAGATTTTATGATTTTCTTTAAAATCTAACCACATTTCTCTAAAAGTTCTATGGTCTGTAGTTTGAGATATTGATTCTTCTACAGTTTCAGCACCTGCTTGTACACCTTTATTAAATATATTTGTATTTATTGATACTTGTGTACATCCGCATAAAGTTGTACACAAAAGTGTGCAACAAATCATTTTTGTAAATTTCTTTTTCATTTTTCCCACCTTATTAAATTAATTTCACTCTTTTATAAATAATATTTAAGAAAACAAATTGATACATATATTTTCTTATGGTATAATTTAGATGAAAGGTAGGTTTTTTATGAAAAAAAGAATTTCAATTATATTTTTTATTATAATTTTATTTGTTCTGGGCTTTTTCTTATTTTTGATTCCTTTTAAAAAGTCTTACACCATAGATAAAAAATCAGGAGCCAAAGTTGAAATGAATATCTCTCCTGAGATTGTTTACTACGCAGTTAATACTCCTGATGGAGAATGGATTATTTCAGGTCTTAATGATATTAATGATATAACAACTAAACTTAGCATTGTTACTAATTCTTATTCATATGATGGCGATTTTGATTATGATATTATGTTATCTGGAGTTAATTCTGTTGGAATTGTTCAGGGAATTTTCTTAGTAGATGGAAAATATATCGAAAATGGTGGTAGAATTATTGAGCTTGATTTTAATCTTGAAAGTTATTTAAGAAAAATGATAAAGCATTATGAGAATAAACATTCAGAATGAGAGGTTTTTATATGAAAAGAATGATTGATTGTACTTATTGGATAAATAACAAATGTACAGCTTGTAAGGCTTTAGAAGATAAAAAAGAATGTGACAAAAAAGTTTGTATGCATTATCATCCTTTGTATAAAGGGGAAGATATTCCTTTTGTTCTTAGTGAAATTTATAATAGTTTTAAGGATTCTAAGGATGAAGATTTAAATGCATTTAAGTTTCTTGCAGGTCATAATTGTCAGGAATTTTTTGACCACGATTATTGGGAGTGGCCTGTTTATGAATATATGCTTATGTATAGAGGGTCTAAATATGCTAGAATTGGAAAAAGTGAAAAAAGACCTATGGATAGTGAGAGTTTTATTTCTTCGTATGAACTTATGAGGCATTTTGGGTTTAAAATAACAAAAAAAATGAAGAGAAAATACAACAGACTTAAAAAGAAGGTTAAAAATACTAACTATCGTAAATACAATTTTTCGTATTCTAATGAAGGTGGGATTTTTAACTAAGAGGGATATATGAATAATCAAGATGAAATTGTGTATATAGAGATAGACCATTGGTGTGCTGGAAGAGATTATCCAGATTGTGAACCTGTTCTTTCTTGGATGGGAAACGAAACTTATGGTAGTCTTTTAAGAGATGAAGACTGGATTAAAGAAAATAAAATATGTGTGAAAGTTTTTCCTATTGATATGTCTTGGGATTTTATGATTACCGCACCAAAATCTTTTGTAGAGAAGGTGTGTCCTTGTTTTTTAGAAGAAAAATATAGTAAATTTATAACTTGTCACGAAAACTATGATGATTTAGAAGATACTCCTGAGAGTAGATATGTTGGAAGTGAAGAATGTTTTCTTCCATATATTGATGAAAATATAGGTACATTACAGGACGGTAAAGATTGGTATTAATAAAGGAGAAAGACTTTGAATAAGGATTGGACTAAAATTGAGCGAAATTTTATTAATTTAATAATGAATATTTTAGGTGGATTTTTATATGCAGTAGGGGCTAATATTTTTATAGTCCCTTTAAAATTGTATAATGGTGGTATTTATGGTGCCTGTCAGATTTTAAGAACGTTTCTTGAAAAGTATTTTGATTTCGGAAACATTGATTTTGCAGGTATTATATATTTGATTGTAAATATTCCTCTATTGATTATTGCTTATAAGATAGTTAATAGAAAGTTTTTTATTATGACAGCAATAAATATTATTTCTTGTAATATTTTCCTTATTTTTATGACTATCGATACACCTATAGTAGAAGATAAACTTGTTGGATGTCTTTGTGGTGGTATTCTTTGTGGTCTTGGAAGTGGAATTTCTTTAAGAGCTGGAGCTAGTGCTGGAGGAACTGATATTATTGGTATGGTTCTTACTAAGTATAAGGAAAATGCTTCTGTTGGTAAGTTTAATCTTTTCTATGATGCAATTCTTTATGTTATTTGTGGAATGCTATTTGATATAGATACTGCTATTTATTCAGTAATTGTCGCTGCAGCTTGTGCTTTTGTTTGTGACAGAGTACATTCTCAGAATATTAACGTAAAAGCTCTTATTTTTACTGATAGTTATGAAATTGCTGGAGCACTAAACACTGCTTTGCATAGAGGTTCTACTTCTTGGGAAGGAAAAGGCGATTTTACAGGCAATAAAAAGTATATAATATCAACAGTAATATCTAAGTACGAAACTACGGAACTTAAGCAGATTGTTGATAAGTATGATGAAAATGCTTTTGTTGTATTTGATGATAAGGTTTCTGTATTTGGAAATATTGAAAAGCATTTAGATGCAAAATAAGGAGATTTTGTATGAAAGAATTTTCGCTTGTACTTTCTGGAGGCGGAGCAAAGGGAGCTTATCAAATAGGTGTATTTAAAGCCTTATTAGAATATCCAGTACAGATTGATATGGTTTCTGGTTCTTCTGTTGGTGGTATTAATGCTCTTTTATATGCAACTCTTATTTATCCAAAAATAGAAGAGCTCTGGAATAATTTTACTTTTAATGATTTTTTTGAAGAGGATGATAATCCTTTTGATGGTCTTTCTTCCAGAGAAACCATGACTAGGCTTCTTAGAGAAAATATTACTAAAGATAGACTTGTTGGAGCAATTCCTATTTTTAATACTATTTGTACTGATAGTATTCATCCTGAGTATAAACTTTTGAACAACAAAAGTATTGATGAAATGATAAATATTGTTCTTGCTACTAGTGCATTGCCTATTATTTACTCTAAGGTTTCTTTATATGGAAATGATTATCAGGATGGTGGTATTGCTGATAATTTACCTATTGCTCCTTTATATAATCTTGGAGCTAGAGATTTAATAGTTGTTTCTATGTCTAATGACTTAAGAATAAATAAAAATGTTTTTAATGTGAATAGTCTTATTGAAATTTATCCTTATAAAGACCTTGGCGGTTTTTTGGGAGGTACTTTAAATTTCGATAGAAATTATCTAGAATTTCTTAAAGAACTTGGATATAGAGATTGTAAGAGGGCTTTAAATGAATATTTTAACATTACCAATGCTCTTAGTGCTGAGCAGGACTATGAGAATGCTTTAAGAATGTATAGGATTAATAATACTTCTGAAGATATTAATAGAAATATTGATTATCTTAAGAAATATTTATAAGGTGTTTTTTATGGATTATTTTTACAATGGTGAAACTTATGATGAATTGTATCAAAAACTTGAAAAATTTGGTCTTGTTTTGGATAATTCATCAATAATTGGTAATTTATATATAAAAGATGATATTTGTTCTTTTTTGAAAAAGGACTCTATTTTCTTTGGCTGGAAGGTTTGTCAATACGAAGAATACAATTCTCACAAGATGATATTTTTTGAAAAGGATTTTGTAAAATGGAAACATAATTATATTCAGAGAACTCTTATTGACAATGAAGAATATTATTTGTATTTTGATGAAGATACTTCTAGAATGGATATGGATACTTATTATTTTGTGTATAGAATTAGTGAGGAAGATTATAAGAAAATTCAAACATCTGTTCGAAGTAATTCTCTAATAAAAGGTGAAACCTTTATTGGAGGAATTCCTACTAGCAGTATTAGGATTACTTATACTAAATATGGATTTAAAAAACTTGGAGAGCATATTTTATCTAAACTCTTTGATTAATATTAACGAAAATTAGTTAACTTTTTAACCAAAAAGACCTGACAAATTTTATGTCAAGTCTTTTTTTTATAAATTTTTTAATTTAGAATATAAACAGAAATAACAAGGAGGATTTTTTTATGAAATGGACTCTTGAGGAACTTAACAGCTATACTAAGTTTCTTTACTATGAGACCTTTCACAAGAAGCTTAGAATACCTGTTGGAATTAATGGAAGGTTAAAAACTACTATTGCCTGGTTTATTCCAGATGTAAATGGAATAAAGGGAGTTAGAATCGAGGTTTCAAAACAACTGTTAAATCAAGATATTAATATAATAACAGATGTTTTACTTCACGAACTTTGTCACTATCATTTGTGGAGAAATAATAAACCTTGTGATGATTGTGACGAGGAATTTATTGAACTTGTACATAAAGTTGGAGCAAATGAATCTAATGTGTTTACTGGAGAAAAGACATTCAGTTTCTCCTATGAAAAATATACTGCAAAGTGTAACAAAGATAAATATTCTAGTACAATATTTTTCCAGCACGTAAATCCAGACAGAGGTGAACTTCCTGTTTGTGTTTGTCCAAAATGTGGAAGATTATTAGAATATAAGGGTTGTGATGATGTAAGCTTTATGAAATATGTTCCAAGCGAAAAGATTAAGTTTTTAGTAAAAGATTATAGCAATAAAAAGATAGCTAGCAAAAAAGCTAAATAATTTATACAAAAATATACCCTTTAGGGTATATTTTTTATTGTTTTTGATAATTTTATACCCTTAAAGGTATAAATTTGATAGAACATTTTTATTTATAAAAAAACTTGACAAAAAAGAAAAAATGTATAAACTATTTATTAAAATAAGTTTATAATTCTAAAAAATATATTTCGAGCGCTTTTTTCTTTTTGGCGCTTATGCTTAGGAGGGTTTTTTCGCTGAACTAATTTTCCTATGAAGACCACAAAGCAGTTTTTACTGACAAGATGAAAAATTCTTGAAATTAAAAAGAGTCAAAAAAAGAAAGGGTTTTTATAACTCTTCTTTTTTTGTATTTTTTTATAAAAAAGAGAGGTTAATACCTCTCTTTTTCTTCTTTTATAAGTTCTTTTAATTCTTTTAATCTAGAATCTATCATTGTTTTATATTCTTTTTTCTCGTCTTCTTCATCTTCTGTGAACATATTCCAATTGTAAATTTCTTCAATATTTTCTTCTGTAAATTTTACTATTTCTTCAGCAAGAGTTATTGTATCCATATACCTGACATCAAAACTATCTTTTCCTTGTATAAATGCAAGGTCACCGATATAAGGCGTATTTAAAAGAATATATGTACCTTCTGCTTCAGCATCTATTTCTACACAAAAAGGTGTTCCGTATTTTATGGAAGTTATTGCTGAAGCAAGTAAATCTCCTGGGACATCTGTTAGATAACTTGCTGAAACTGTTTTTGATATAGTTTTAGTTACATTATCTGTTATTGTTATATGTAACCATCCAGCGTGAGGCTTACTAAATTCTATCAAATTAATCCCTCCTCAGTTAATACTTCTTCTTCTGTTAATAGATATTCTTTTTCATTTTTTTTACAGTTAAAGTATCTTTTGCCTTCTTTTTCTTCTACGAAATTTAAAACTACTGTATCTTTAAATTTTATTCCATCTACTAAAACTTGAGTTCCAAGTTCTAAATTTTTGTTATATTCGTTTTTTAACATTCTTCTTGCTTTCTTTAAGAAAATTTCAATTTCTTTTCTTGTATAGCTTTCATCGTATTGGCGATGATTATGAAGGAGCAAATCTTTTAAAGATAGATGACTCTCTAATTCTAGGGTATATTCTCTCCATTCAGGATTTTTTCTATCTTCATCTATTACTATATTTGTCATATGGAGTGTTGACCTAGATTTATCTTCTAGATATTCTAATTCTCCCTTATCTAACCTAGAATCATCCATATCTTCAATTAAATTTTCAAGAGCATATATTAAATCAAGAACATCTTGTTCTTTCATAATTGTTTCAGCAATAAAAAGTCTTCCTTTATTTCTATATCTATTTTCCAAATCTCTATAAATATGTCTAATACCAGTTGAAAAAGGTAACTGTCTTACATAAAAATCACTAGAAAGTGTTGCAACCCAAATTAAATCAAAATCTTTTTTAAATGAGATTGCATTTCCACATCCACAAGAACAAGTAACAATAATTTCATTATTTCCTTTTAATACCATTACACGCCTCCTGCTTAAAACTTCTATTTTTATTATAACATATTTATACGAAAAAAAGAAGATATTTCTGCTTGTTTTTTGTTTTAGATGTTAAAATGTTTGATGTTTATTATATAGAGTATTTTATAGAACCTATTTTTTTATATATTTTTTATAAAAAGGCTCGATTTTAAATAAATTTTAATTTACTATAAATATAAAGGACTATGATTTTTAGGAGAAAAAAAAGTATGGAATTACAAAATTTCGTTGTGCTTAATGTATATACTTTGTTCCTTGTAGTCATTTCGTATTTTTTTACTCCGAAAAAAGTGCGAAGAACAGAGAGAACGAAGATTTTTAATTCACTGAGAATCCTTTTGTTAATTGTTTTAATATCTGATACAATTGGTAGATTTCAAGGTAATAATAGCAGTTGTCCGATTCATTTATTTTTTAGATATGGATTTTTTGTAACATATCTTTTAGACCCACTATTTCATTATTTTATGATTAAATATGTGGATACTTGGATAGAAGAAGATGTATCGAAAATAGATAGAAAATATTTTTGGGTTTATTTTGCTTCAATTGCAATTATAGTAAACAGCATTCTTGTAATTTTATCTGAATTTACATCAAATCCAAATCTTATATATTATTATGACAATAATAATATATATCATAGAGGAGCTCTTTTCTTACCTAGAGCGTATTATCTTGCATTTACGATGATTCTCGTTGAAATATTTATTGTTAGAAATTTAAAAAATATAAAAGCTCAGAATAAGAAATTTTTATTATTCTTTCCTGTTATTCCATTTGTTTTAGGAATGATTCAAGTATTTATAATTCCTCAAATGTCTTTGGAATATACTGGGGTTTATATTTCTTGTATGATTATTTCTCAGTTTATTCAAAATCGGGATATTTTTATTGATGGACTTACTGGGGTTACAAATAGGAAGGGATTTGACAAAATTCTAAATGAAAGAATATCTCTAAAACAATCTAAATTTTCACTTATTATGATTGACCTTGATTATTTTAAAGATATAAATGATACTTATGGACATTTGGTTGGCGATGAAGCATTAAAAGATATCTCAAATATTTTGGTAGATACTTTTAGACAAAATGATGTTATTGCTAGATATGGTGGTGATGAATTCTGTGTAATTACAGATATTTCTGATGAAGATATTCTTTTTAAGACTATTGAGCGGTTTAAGAAGAATATAGAAGACTTCAATGCAAAGAAGCAAAGAGATTATGTTTTAAGTGCTTCTGTAGGATATCAAATATTTAACAAAAAAGATTCTATTGAATCATTTTTAAGAAAAGTTGATGAATCTATGTATAATGAAAAGAAGAGAAAGCACGGAGAAATTTAAAAGAGAGAGGATGTCCTCTCTCTTTTTTAATAGCTTATAAATACGACAAAGATATTCTCATCTAAAAATTCTTTATCATAATCGTATTCTAATTCTGAAACCATTTCTTTTACTGCCTCTGATTTATATACAGTAAGTTTTTTAATTTCATCTGCGATTGTCGAAAATTTATCTTTATCAAGAACACAATATTGGTCATTTACATAAATATCTGTACTATTTTTTCTTAAAATCTTACAGAACTTCCACCAATCTTCGTAGCATTTAGAACATTGAAAATCATAGTTTAAGTTCATTTTACGTATAAGCTTTTCAGTATTTGCTTCTTTTGGAACAAAGTCGTAATGGATATCCATTCCCATAATAAGTTTCCTCCTTAATTTAAATATGTAGTATTATTATACCTTAAATTTCTTAAAATTTCATTAATATGTGAAATTTTTGTTACGTCAGGCATAATTATTGACTTTTATAAAAAATTAAATATACTATAAATATAGATTAGCACTCACTAAAGGAGAGTGCTAACAATTTATGAAAGAAGGCGGTTTTATGGGAAAAATTATAGGTATTGACCTTGGAACAACTAATAGTTGTGTTGCTGTTATGGAGGGTGGAAAACCTACTGTAATAACAAATGCTGAAGGAGAAAGAACTACTCCCTCTATTGTAGCTTTTACAAAGTCTGGAGAAAGACTTATTGGACAATCAGCTAAGAGACAAGCTGTAACAAATACAGAGAGAACTATTATTTCTATTAAGAGAGAAATGGGTACCTCTAATACAAAGAATATTGATGGGAAAAGATATACTCCTCAGGAAATTTCTGCTATGATTTTACAGAAATTAAAAAAGGATGCTGAGGACTATCTTGGAGAAAAGGTAACTGAGGCTGTAATTACTGTTCCTGCATATTTTAATGATGCACAGCGTCAAGCAACAAAAGATGCTGGAAAAATTGCTGGTCTCGATGTTAAGAGAATTATAAATGAACCAACATCTGCGGCTTTGGCATATGGACTTGATAATGAAAAAGAACAAAAGATTATGGTCTACGACCTGGGCGGAGGTACATTCGACGTATCTATAATTGATATTGGAGACGGAGTTATTGAAGTTTTATCTACAAATGGAGATACTCATCTTGGTGGTGATGATGTAGATAAATTGATAATGGACTTTATTATAAATGATTTTAAAAATAAAGAAGGTGTTGACCTTTCTGGTGATAAAATGGCTATACAGAGGATTAAGGAAGCTTCAGAAAAAGCAAAGAAGGAACTTTCTTCTTCTACTTCTACCGATATAAATCTTCCTTTTATTACTGCTACATCAACAGGACCTAAACATCTTGATATAACAATTACTCGTGCAAAATTTGATGAACTTATTACTCCTTTTGTACAAAAAACTTTAGTTCCAGTGGAAAATGCATTAAAGGATGCTGGACTTAACAAAACTGATGTTGATAAAATTTTACTTGTTGGAGGTTCAACTAGAATTCCTCTTGTTCAGGAAACAGTAAAGAATTTTATGGGCAAAGAACCTTCTAAATCTTTAAATCCTGATGAATGTGTTGCTATTGGTGCATCGATTCAAGGTGGTAAATTATCAGGAGATAGTGCTGCAGGAGAAATTCTTTTACTTGATGTAACTCCTTTGTCTCTTGCTATTGAAACAATGGGTGGTGTAGCTACTGTTCTTATTCCTAGAAATACTACTATTCCTACAAAGAAGAGTCAGGTATTCTCTACTGCTGTAGATAATCAGAGTGCTGTAGATATTCATATTACTCAAGGAGAAAGACAGTTTTCTAGAGATAATAAAACTCTTGGTCAGTTTAGACTAGATGGTATTCCTCCAGCAATGAGAGGTGTTCCTCAGATTGAAGTTACTTTTGATATTGATGTAAATGGTATTGTAAATGTATCAGCAAAAGACCTTGGCACAGGAAAAGAACAACATATTACAATTACTTCTGGTTCAAATATGTCAGATAAAGATATTGAAAAAGCTGTAAATGAAGCAAAACAATTTGAAAAAGAAGATGAAGTAAGAAAAGACAAAATTGATACTAAAAATGAACTTGAGAGTCTTTGCTTACAGCTTGAGAGAAATTTAAAAGACCTTGATGGAAAGATTGATGAAAATAGTAAGCGTGATATTGAAAAATTAATTAATGATTCAAAAGAAATTTATACAAAAGATGATATTACAGAAAGTGAACTTTCTATATTGAAAGAAAATAAAGAAAAACTTCTTACTAAATTCCAAGAAATTTCATCTAATATTTATAAAGCTCAAAATACTCAAGGATTTTCAGGAGAAGGACAAGCAAATACTGAATCTTATACTTCAAAAAATGATGATGTTATTGATGGAGATTATAGAGAAGTTTAAAGGATTTAAAGAGAGGGCTAAAATAGCCTTCTCTTTTTATTTTAGCTTTTAAAAAGCTTCATTTTAGTAGTAAAAATGCTGGAATTCTAAATTGCAAGTTAACATAATTTGTTATATAATAGATATAGTTTATCATTTAGACTTAAAAAAAGGAGAATTTATGAACAAATTTGTAAAACTTTTAACTTTTATTTTAATTTTTTTAACAATGTCTATCAATGTATCAGCTATGGAAGTAGGCGAAGATTCTTTAAAAAACAGTTCAAGAGATATTCCTCAAATTGGTAGTGAAGTAGAAGATTTACCTACTGCAAATTATATAAGATTATTTGGAGATATTAATAAGGTTGAAGACGTTTGTGTCGAGAATTCTAAAATAGTTTTTAAAACTAAAGATGATGGCTATGTTGGTTTAAATGAGTGTGATTTTAAATTAACTGATTACAGTAAGTTTTTTGTAGTTTTTAAATATGCTAAAGACAATTCCTATGCGTCTATACAAGAAATCAATTACATTGATTTTGATAGTCTTATTGAAAGCAAAGAGAATTTAGGAGATGAAAATTATTTTCCAAGAGTATACATTGAAAGTAATAAAGGATTTTTTAAAGAAAATTTAACTTGTTCTTATATTGTATATTTTTTAGAAGATAATTCATATATTGAAAAAAAACTTAATAATTATGCTTCCTTTGTTGGAAAAGAAGTCGATAAATCTTGTTTAGATACTTTTTTTGTAGATAAGGTTGGTTCATTTGGAGATATTGAACTGAACTGAGAGACACAATCCCCTTCCTCTAAGCGAAGCTTAGGGAGGGGTT
>AUXO018066125.1_pt1 | contig 11636 bp, 13 predicted proteins | sample 768731 | NCBI WGS metagenome assembly AUXO01 (sample SAMN02715735, study PRJNA202380) | gut metagenome | biome: sheep rumen | host: Ovis aries | place: New Zealand: Palmerston North | reverse complement strand
TGTCGGCTGGTTCCGCCTGCCGCAGTCATGAGTCCACGCCGAGCCATGTGCTCACGGCGATGGGGCTTTCGGCCGAGGATGCGCACAGCACCATACGCGTGTCGTTTTCCGAGCTGAACACGCCGGAGGAAGTCGCGTTTGCAGCGAATAAAATCGCGGACTGTGTGAATTACATCAGGGAAATCCGTGTATGACCGGTGGAAAATGACTGAGCTGAAATATCCAAGGGGTGAGCACGTCTGGACCGGGTATTACAGCAGGTCCGGGCAGCTCCTCTTTATCGTCACCAGTAAAGAAGCCCGCGACTGGTACTATTTATACAAGCTCGAAAACGACGTCTTCAAAAAGCTTGGCAAAGCGCGTGAACCGCCTGAGCTTGAACAAAAATTTGGTGTATATGAGGCGATAAACAACAATTGAACCGAGAGGAAAACTATGATAAGATTGTCAGCAGAAACGGAGGGATCTCAATGGATGTAGAAGAAAAAATGGACGGCAGGATGGAGGATTTGATTGTCGCCATTGGGAAACTTATGGCGGCGGAAGATGCAAAGACTTCTATCCTGAACAAGGATAGGCTCAGGAAAGTCAAATTCGTGTACGACGCAATCAAGACGATGCTTTTAAAGCCTGAAATGGAGCTGACCTACGAGCTTAACGCGCCGCTGAAAAGCATGGCAAGCATCTCCCTTACGGGGAAGGATCTTTGCTTTTCAAATGCGGAGTGGTTCTCCAGAGCCGCGGAATTTTCTGATACCATTGACGTCGAACCGCTCGTAAACGGCAAGGTCAGGTTGACGTTCGGTTTCCACGGGCTTACAACCCCAATTGAATAAGGTGGTGATTCTATGAAGCTGACTTGTTTTGACGCCGTTGATCTGGCGATTGCCGGGGCGATTGAAAGCCACGGATTCCATGAAACCTGTAATTACAGGATGGATGTCGTCCAGGCAGATTGCAAACGGATGGATAAGATCGCAGATGAAAACGACTGCGATTCCGTAAGTGCGTCCGTCGATACGATGAGTGGCGCGTTGACGGTTTCTCTCCGCTGCCCGGTCATCGAATTTGATACAAGCCGCAATGCGTTTCTGGATATCATCGAACATGCGGATCTTTTCCGGTTCAGCTTTGAAGACGACAATGTGCTTCTGTCGTTTACCTACCAGGGGGTGCTTTCCAAGTGAATAGGGAAAGACGCGCAAAGATCAGCATGGCGATTGATAAGATCCACACCGCGGGGCATCTCTTGTCCCAAGCCGTGACCTATATTTCGTCCGCGGCAGACGGCGAGCGGGACGCGTTCGACAATCTCCCGGAGAGTCTGCAGGAATCTGACCGGTTTTCTTCAATGGAAGACACGGCAGACGAACTGGAGACGATATCGTCAGACCTGGATGATATCGTCTCTCGTATTAATGGGTTGATTTAATTTGTTGTTATAGGAGAGGGTATTATGTTCTGGATTCCGATCGCTGTTCTGGTTTTCTTTGCTCACGTTATTCTTCTCGCCGTCGGTAACGCGAAGGATGCAAATAATAAACGCAAGGAAGACGCTTTCAAACAAGAGCGGGACCGCTTCATCAAGGCAGTAACCGACGAACGCCTTGAAGAAAAAGCAAAGGATCTTGCCGTGTCTATGTCAAAGGAAGAGCGTCTTAGATTCATTGGGGAATTTGCCGGCGACAGCAGTTTGCATTGGGAATATCTTGCATTTCCATCTATGGCCGGGCCAGAAGAAAATAAATATACAGATATGTGGGGTACCTACATCCTTGCCTTTATGGCATCAAAAGGGAAACTGCCAAGAAGGGGTGTATATGATATTATCTATCATAGCTGTTGCAATACTGTGGATGGGCGCGAGGAGACTGATAGGATGGCATTTATGATGATGTCAAAAGTACAGAGTATACTGAGAGCACGTTACCCAGAACTTGGTATAGAGCTTTTAATCCAGCCTGCAGGCGGAGGCCCGATTGGATATTACCGATTTGATGAGTATAAGAATAAGCTTGGTACAGGGAAGTTGAGAAGTGAAATGGCACGCACCAGATTTACATGGAATAAGACAACTATGAAATCCCTGATCAAGTCTGTCGGCTGACCTGCGCCTATAACATGACCTTCCTCCTATAACAACTATTTAATCACAGACCATTGACATAGCAGCATCTTCCAACGCTTCCAGTAAATTTTGGGTGGTGCGGACCTAGATAAATACCTTGTCGTCATGCTATAATCGGATTATCAAGGATCGGCAGCAAGGCGAATGGGCGAGGTTCGCACCGACAAAATCAAAACCCGGAGGTAGTAGATAACTGATGACAAAGCAAATGAAACCATTGGAATTTAAGCAGTACATAGCGCACAACAAACCAAAGCAGGTCAAGTTTGGGTCAGATGATCAAAGATGGTTCGACCCTCTTGGCGTTGCTCCGACGTATTGCTTGTCGTTCCCGTGCATTGACGTAGGCGTTAGCCCGCCTGATATTCGGATTTTCGACTCGACTGGAGCAAACTTTGTCCGCTTTGAAGGGGTGAAGTATATCAGCGTAGAAAAGGTTGTTCCTGACGCTTTGAGAGTAAAATTCCGCATTTTCTGTGAGTCCCCACTTCGTGAAAGCACGCCGGCGAGCAGGGAATTTGTCGTCTGGGCCGAATAAAAAATAACTTGACCTTTTTGAGCTTTTCCTATATAATGTCGTTCGTAGGAAACAGGTGTACAGGAAGGGGTCAAACAAAATGGCGAAGAACAGACCGATGTACAATGAGGATTTGAAACGGGCATTTATTGATGACACAATCCAGAGCGACAGCAGCAGGATCGTCGCCGAAAATGCATTCCGTGCAATCTTCCCGTACGAAAAAGCCTGGGGAGCAGACTATTGCACGCGTACGGTCGAAGAAATTACGCCAGTCCTGGAGAAGATCAGTGGCCTGAAGGCGCGCAGCAGATATACAAGGTTGAACCTTTTCTCCGATTATTCCAAGTGGTGCGTCAAAAACGGAGTCCCGGGCGCAATTGACAATACGGTTTCCCGCGCAGATCTCGGCCCCGGGAAACTGGATCAGACGACCATTCGAAATCCGGAGCACCTGCAGCATAGTTTGGATATGATTTTTGAACCGGAATCCGAGGAGACAGTTGATAATACCTATCGGTGCTTTTTCTGGCTTGCATACGGCGGCATGATGATCGAGGACGCTGTTGAGCTTACATCCAAAGATATCGATTTTGAAAGCATGACGGCTGAGCACGGGGAATCATCTGCCGTTCTGTACAGGCAGGGATTACCTGCGATACACAACTGTATCAGACTCACGCAGTTTCGGTACAAGCACCCAAACTATAAACCAGTGTGGAAAAACAGAATCAACGGTGAAGAAATCCTCCGCGGCACAAAAGGAGGAAAAGTATCCGATACAAGCATCCGTTCCCTGATCTCCAGAAGGATCGGCAGGGATGCGACTGATTCGACCATTCTGCTGAGTTACCAGCGCGTATGGAGATGCGGCGTATACTATCGCCTGTACGAAAAAGAGCAGGCAGGTGTCTCGCCGAACTTCTATTTTGCGTCAATGAGCAGCCCTACAGGCAGGAAACTTTTAAGCAAAGAACAAAACAGCAATACCCGCAGGAGAATCATACAAATGGCATCAGATTTCAAGCGGGATTATATGGACTGGAAAAGGATTGTACAAATATAAGGAGCCCATGCCTATGGGCTCCCGTTATTTTGGTCTGTCAAGTCAAAAATATGAATATTGGTGGTGATGCCAGTGAGAACAACCAACCGGTCGGTTGCGGACAATCCCATGTAGCGCAGCCCGCAGCTATGCGGGCTTTTCAAAAATCTAAACGAATGGAGAACATATGGCAGCAAAAGAGTTGAATTTATACCAGAAACTCGCAAAGATCAGGCGCTCTGTCGAGGTTCTGCAGAAGGACAAGAGCGCCTTTAACTACCGCTATGTCACAGACGCTGCGATCCTCGCCAAGATCACCGGCCTGATGGACAATCTGCACGTCTCCCTGATCCCTGGCATTGTGCCGGGCACCTCGGTTGTGAAACCTTATGAGTACGTCAAGACCAAGGTCAACAAAAAGACCGGGGAAGTTTATGATGAACGCAACGCCGAGATCATCGTCCAGGCGGATGCGGTTTACACCTGGGTCAACGATGACGACCCGACAGAGCGGATCGAGGTCCCCTGGCTTCTGGTCGGCCAGCAGGAGGACGCTTCTCAGAGCTTCGGCTCCGGTATGACCTATACCTACCGCTATTTCCTGCTGAAATACTTCGGTTCCTCCACAGTCGAGGACGACCCGGACAGCTGGCGTGCCAAGCAGAAGGAATCTGCCGAGGCGGAGAGCAGGGAAACGGCGGAAAAGCTGATCGGCGAGGTGGATCTCGTCGTTCGCCAGTTCTGTGCGGACAATCCGGAGAAAACGGATGATCTGCAGAAGTTTTTGAGCCGGTACGTCAAGTCCGGCGCCTATAAAAAGATCACGGAGCCCGTTCTCGCGGCGAAGCTCCTGGATGATCTGAAAATTTTCGTGAAGGGGGAGTAATCATGGGTTTCAGACAGGGCGCTTTCGCCACCGTATGGGACGTTGAGCAGAAATCTGACCGCTGGACAAAGATCCGCGTCAGCATTTCCAGAAAGAACAAAGATACCGATGAGTATGAGGAGGAGTTCAGCGGATTTATCGACTGCATTGGCTCCGCCTGCGCTCCGAAGGCCGCCAAGCTCCAGAAGCGCGACCGCATCAAGCTTGGCAGCGTGGATGTCACCACGTCGTACAACAAGGAGCGCGGTGTCACCTACACCAACTTCAAAATGATGAGTTTCGACCGTGCAGACGAGGACGGCGGACAGCAGACGCCTGCCGGCGGCGGCCGCGACACCCATCAGACTGCTTCTCAGCCCTACGAGGGCGAGAACGAGCAGGACGACGATTACCCCTTCTGATTGGACGGCCTGAATGGGAGATGTGAATTATGAGCCGCTCTTTCGCGGCATGACATGGAGCTTCTCCCGTGTCAGAACCTTCCAAACCTGTCCGCAGCATGGCTATCTGCATTACCTGATGGAGCTGCCGGAGGAGGAAATGTTCTATTCCTCCTACGGCAGCTTCTGCCACGACCTGATTGCCCGGTATTACACCGGGGAACTGAAACAGGAAGAACTTCTGCCGGAATTTTTGCAGGGCTTTCCGTTCCGTGTGATGGGGGAGCGCCCGAGCCCGAAAATCGAGCGAAAGTACCTCGATCAGGGGGCGGAATACTTTGAAAAGTTCCAGCCGTTCCCGCTTGAAACGCTCGCCGTCGAGCAGGAGCTCCGTTTCTCCGTCGACGATGTGAATTTTGTCGGTTTTCTGGATTATCTCGGCAGGGATTCAGACGGGAAACTGATTCTGGTCGATCACAAGTCAGCAGACCTGAAGCCGCGCAGCACACGCAGGAAATACACACGCGACGATCAGAAACTGGATGACACCCTGATGCAGTTGTATCTGTATTCCAAGTGGATACACGATCAATATGGGGAATATCCGTCTGAACTCTGGCTCAACTGTTTTCGGACCGGCGTTTTGATCCGTGAGCCGTTTTCCGTTGATAGTTTTTCTCTTGCGGAAGAATGGGCTTTGAAATCCGTCAGGAAACTCTATTCGGAGAGCGATTTCTTCCCGGAAGATGACTGGTATTACTGCCGTTGGGTGTGCGGTATGCACAACCATTGCGATTTATACCAGGATGAGCTGGCAGAAAGGAGGCGGCGCAGATGAAAGACATCATGGTCGAGCGTGCAGGCGATATCAACGACATTCACGCGGAAGCCGGCATCGTTGCCACGCTGATCCAGCATCCGGACTACTATTTTCATGCGGAGGAACTGCTCCCGCAGCATTTTACGCGCTGGGACAACCGGCGCCTGTATACGGCACTGTCTGAACTCGCCCTGAAAGGCGCAAAATATGTCGATGCGTATATGATCGTGGAAGTCCTGAACTCCAAGCCCTCGACGAGCGGTTATGTGGATGAAATCACCGTTGACCAGGTTCAGGAGACCATCGTCAGCGGCCAGGGAATCGCTCGCAACAGCGTGGAGGAATACCTTATCCTCGTTTCCAGTGTCCTGGACAAGGCCATGCGCCGCGATGCGTATATCAAGCTGGATGAGTGCAAGGGATACTGTACTGACCTTAGTATAGAGGACTTCGAGCAGCAGATCTATAAGACCATCGATGAAATTACAACGACCTATTCCATCCGGCAGGATATTCCGAGCTTCGCTGAAGTGGTCGACGACTATTGGCGGGAAATCGAGAGCCGACAGGGCGACGGGTATGCGGGAATTCCATTCAAGTTCCCGGCACTGAACGAATACGCGACCATGGAGAAGGGCGAACTGATCATCTTTGCTGCAGAGGCAAAGCAGGGCAAGTCCATGTTCCTTTTGAATTGCGCGGCAGATCTGATGCGGCAAGACAAATCGGTTTTGTACTTGGATTCCGAGCTGAACACGCGGATGTTCACCGCAAGAATGGTGGCGCATCTGTCCGGCGTGGAATTCAAGCGCGTAACCGCCGGTACTTACACCGAGGAGGAGCACCAGCGCATCCTGGACAACCTGGAATGGCTGAAAACCAAAAAGCTTACGCATCTATACCTGCCAACATTTGACGTCCAGAGCGCGTACAGCGCCGTCAAGAAGGTTTCACACATGTTTGGTTCACTTGATGTGGTCATCGTGGACTATTTCAAGTCGTCGGGCGATGGTGACGCCTTCGCAACGTATAACGAGCTCGGTAAATTCGTGGATTGTATAAAAAACAAAATCTGCGGCGGCATGAACATTGCCGGGATCGGCGCTGCGCAGGCCACAACCACCGGAAAACTCGCCGACTCCGCAAAAATCGTCCGAAACGCCTCCACAATCTGCATGCTGCAGGATAAAACACCGGACGAAATTGAAGCGGACGGCCCTGACTGCGGCAATAAGAAGCTGCGTGTGGTTTTTAACCGCAACGGGCCGCAAATGTCGGCAGATGAGTATATTGACATGCATTTTGACGGCAATCATGTGCTCTATGAGGAGGCACAGCAGCACGTTCCGCAGATGCCGTTCTGATTTTGCCGGAGGGATGACGTATGGATCTGAAAACACTCCTGGAAGAGATCGATATTGTGGAATATATCTCACAGTATATCGAACTGGAGCAGAAGGGCGATGAATTTTGGGGGCTTTCCTGCTTCAAGGAGGAAAAAACGCCGTCTTTCTCCGTTCGGCCGGAGACAAGGAGCTTTTATGACTTCTCCTCCGGCATCGGTGGGAATCTTTACACCTTTGTGCGTTACCACGATAAGTGCTCGCCGAGTGAAGCGTATGAAAAACTGCTTCGATACGCCGGTGAGGACGCGGAAAAGCCAAAAAGGGCGCGGAAGTTGGATTCGACCCGTGTTTTCATGCAGTTTGCCAACAAACAGGGCACACAAAAGGAGTCTGTGGTTAGCATTTTACCGCCTGATACCATGCTCCGCTACGAGGATGACCGTGAAAAGCTCAAACTCTGGGCAGATGAGGGCATTTCGTATGATGTGATGGAGAATTTCCAGGTGCGCTACGACCGTTTTGCCGATCGGATCGTCTATCCGATCCGGGATGTGGACGGAAATATCGTCAACATCGGCGGCAGGACGCTCGACCCGGACTGGAAGGCAAAAAAACTGCGGAAATATAACTATTATTACAAGTGGGGCCGCATGCAGACCATCTATGGCATTGCGGAGAACAGAGAAGCGATCCGCGAGGAGGGTGAAATCATCCTTTTTGAGGGCTGCAAGAGCGTTTTGAAAGCGGCCTCGTGGGGAATTCATAACTGCGGTGCTATCCTGACCAGCCATTTAAGCCCAGATCAGATGCGCATCTTGATCAATCTTGGATGCAACGTGGTTTTTGCCCTCGATAAGGACGTGGATATCCGCAAGGATCACAACATCGGCAAGCTTAGAAGTTTTATGAACGTCTTCTACCTGAAGGACCGGGAAAATCTTCTCTCGGAGAAGGACGCGCCGGTCGACAATGGGGAAGAGGTCTTCCGAAAGCTCTATGAAAGGAGGCTTCGGTATCGATAAAAGCTATGTTTTATATCACTGCCACAGCGACTACAGCCTGTTAGACTCCTGCACTCCGTTTTCGGACTATGTAGAGCTAGCCGCCGCCAATGGCATGCGCGCCGTGGCCTCCACGGAGCACGGCCTCCCTCGCGGGTGGGTGTCCAAGAAGATCGCCTGCGAAAAGGCAGGCATCAAATTCATTCACGGCGTGGAAATCTACCTGACGGAGCGGCTGGACGAGAAGATCCGCGACAATTACCACACGGTTCTGCTCGCCAGGAACGCGGATGGAGCGCGGGAACTGATGCGTCTGGTGTATCTGTCCACACAACCGGACCATTTTTACTACACCAACCGGATCAGCTTCGATGAATTCCTCGGCATCTCCGACAACATCATCAAAACCAGCGCCTGCCTCGCCTCTCCGCTCAATAAGCTGGAGGGCAGGGATTTGCACCCGCGGTATGACGAGCTTCTTCGGCACTATGATTTCCTGGAGATCCAGCCGCACAACCACCCGGACCAGATCGCCTATAACCGCTGGCTGTATGAGCTGTCGCGGCAAACCGGCATCCCTCTCATCGCAGGCACGGATACCCACAGTTCCTCGCCGTACAAGGCGGAGTGCCGCAGCGTCCTGATGGGCGCAAAGGGGAAGGGCTACGGGGATGAGGACGCCTTTGACCTCACCTTCAAAACCTACGACCAGCTGACGGAGGCTTTCCGCACACAGGATGCGCTCCCGGAATCGGTCTGGTCTGAGGCGATCGACAGGACAAACGCACTCCTCGATTTGTGCGAGGATGTCCCGCTCGACACCTCCATCAAATACCCGATCCTGTACGGTTCGCACGAGGCAGACGCCGTGAAATTTCACGAGACAGTCGAGGAGAAGTTCAAGCAGAAGCTGGAGTCCGGCGTCATCCCAAAGGAACAGGAGCAGGCTTTCCGTTCCGCTATCCAGGAGGAGCTGAGAGTCTTTGACAAGCTCAACATGGGCGCGTTCATGCTTTCCATGTCGGAGCTGATCTCCTGGTGCAAGCAGCAGGGGATGGCGATCGGCACAGCCAGAGGGTCTGTCGGCGGCTCCCGTGTGGCCTACGTCACCGACATCATCGACCTCAACCCGGAGACGTGGAATACCGTGTTCTCCAGATTCTGTAACGAGGATCGTGAGGAGATCGGAGATATCGATATAGACTGCGTGGAGTCGGACCGGCCCGCAATCTTCCAGCACATCATCGAACGGTTCGGAAAAGAAAAGACTGCCCGCGTCGCGTCATACGGCACGATACAGTCAAAGGCGGTCATTGACGAGATCGGACGGTATCTCGCCAGAAAATGGACGATCGCCAACCCGGATGCGGACCAGGTGGGCAACCCGTGGAGCCTCCCGGCGATTGCGAAGATCAAAACGGAATTCGAACAGGATGAAAAAACTGCAAGAGAAAAGTATCATGAGCTGTTCTATTACTATGACGGCCTTGTCGGGACGCGGGTTTCTCAGTCCGTACACCCGGCCGGTATGGTCATCAGCCCCGTCAATCTGATCGAGGAGTATGGGGCGTTTCTCAAGGACGGCGAGAACTGCCTGCTTCTGGATATGGAGGAAGCGCACGATACCGGCCTTGCCAAGTATGACTTCCTTGTGCTCAAAACCGTTCAGGTGATCCGCGATTGCTGCAGGATGCTGGGTCAGCCGTACCCAAAGACCAACGAGATCGACTGGTGTGACGCAGACGTCTGGAAGGACATGCGTAAAGACCTTACAGCGATCTTTCAATTCGAGGGCGACTATGCCGCTCAGTGTTTCCGAAGGTTCGGCACGTCGAGCATAGCCGATATGTCCCTTGTGACAGCCTGCATCCGCCCTTCAGGCGCGTCGTACCGCGATCAGATCCTCGCACACAAGATCCACAAGAACCCGTCGCCGCTGATCGACGAACTGCTGAAAGAGAACCTCGGCTATCTGGTCTACCAGGAGGACACCATCAAGTTCCTCCAACAGATATGCGGGCTTTCCGGTTCACAGGCAGACAACATCCGCCGCGCCATCGGGCGCAAGCAGAAGGACAGGCTTGACGCAGCCATGCCTTCCATCCTGGAGGGGTACTGCAACAAGTCGGATCAGCCGCGCGAAATCGCTGAACAGGAAGCGAAAGAATTCCTGCAGATCATAGAGGACAGCGCAAGCTACCAATTTGGGTATAATCACTCCATTGCCTATTGCCTGCTCGGGTATCTCTGCGGATACTACCGTTACCACTATCCTCTGGCGTTTCTTACTTCGTTTTTGAATAACGCCGCCAATGAGGACGACATCCGCAACGGCACCGAGTACGCCAAAAAGATCAACGTGCCGGTCACGATGCCGAAGTGGGGCATTTCCAGAGGGGATTACTCCTACGATGAGGAAAAGCGCGTCATTGCAAAGGGCTTGTCCTCTGTCAAATTCATGAGCGCACAGCTCGCGGATGAATTGTACGCCCTTGCGCACAGCCGGGAGTTCCCGACCTTTGTCGATGTGCTTTACGGCCTCGACGCAGAGACGTCCATCAACTCCAGGCAGCTCGACATCCTTATCAAGCTGGATTTCTTTTCGGATTTCGGCAACCAGCGTGAGCTTCTCCGCATCAACAGCCTGTTTGTCGATCTGTTTAAGAAGGGCTGTGCCAAGCAGCTCCCTAAAAAGAAGATCGACGGCTCGCCTCTGGAGGAGCTCGTGAAAAAGTATGCCGTCGGCGTCACAAAATCCGGCGTAGAGGCAAAAAACTATACGCTCTTTGATACCCACGCCATTCTGGTCGGTGTGGAGGCGCTCGTCAAAGCAGCCGGGTTCCCGGATCTGGACGACGTCACCAAAGTCAACAACTTTATCGAGGTCATGGGGTACGCCGGTTACTGTTCCGGCAAGCCCGAGGATCGCCGCAAGCTCTATGTGACCGAAATCTGGCCGCTCGCCAGCAAGAAAAGCGGGGAGGTATGGGGGCACGGTATCAATACCGTCTCCATCGGCAGCGGAAAGACGGGTCGCTTTACAGTCCGCGAGAAAAAGTACAAGGCAGACCCTATCCAGAAGGGCGACGTGATCTACTGCCGCGATTTTTCAAGGAGCGGCAACTTCTTCTACCTTGACGCCTATGAGCGCATGATCCCCACATCATAGGCAATCAAGTTAATTATATGAATAGCGCAAAAGGAGACATCTCAACCCAACGGAGGTACATACGATGGCCGCAAAAAGAAAAGTGCAGACAGAACCGCAGCCGGACGCGCCGGAGCGTCTGAACCCGGACAACTTTTTCGGGATGCAGCTCGACGCGGAACAGGCAATGTTCGCCAACGCGATCTGGGACCCGGAAGTTGATATCGTGTTCTGCAACGCAAAGGCTGGAACAGGGAAGACCACAATCGCCGCCGGTGTCGCGACGCTGCTGGTGCATTACGGCTTCTTTCAGAACATTGTCTACATCGTCTCCCCGTACGGGGAGCGCAAGCAGGGGTATCTTC
>AUXO014820545.1_pt1 | contig 11636 bp, 9 predicted proteins | sample 768731 | NCBI WGS metagenome assembly AUXO01 (sample SAMN02715735, study PRJNA202380) | gut metagenome | biome: sheep rumen | host: Ovis aries | place: New Zealand: Palmerston North | reverse complement strand
AGCTTCTTTTTTAGTACTTTTATTAGCCACAATTCATAATCTTTATAACCTAATGCGGAGAAAATAACCACATCACAGCATAACACTTTTATCAAGAATTGCAAACGAGCAATATATCTGTTCGAAGTGGTAATTATAGAAATATCTTTAGGAAGATTCTCTACGATATTCCTATTTACTAAAGCCGGTCCGTTTTCTCTAAAATACATTCCAGCAAAAAAAATGTTCTTATTCTTCTCCATTAGTTTTACTTAATAGTACATTCTGTCGCAATTCAATGGCAACCAAGCATATTCCAAATAAAAAGAACATTGGTAAATATTTATAATAAGGATTATCATTATACCAATAATATATAAATGTTGAAGCAATAGCTATAACACCTATTCCAGTCCAATATTTTATTTCTTTATCATCAGTCTTCACATAAATCTTAAAGAAACGAAAAAGCATTACGATATAGCACATCATAAAAATAATTGTCCCAACCCATCCTAACTCTATTAAACTATATGATGTCGAAAAATTCCAATAATATGTATATTTATATCTATCGAATACAGATGATTTAAATGAATCAGAAATTGTTCCACTTCCCAATCCGTATCCAAATAAAAAATGAAAACGGTCTGTTAATATCTCTTTATTAGTAATATTTATGGCTGTTGATCTATTCATTCCACCCTCGGTTCCAGAATAAGCATGCGTAGTTTCTTCTTCTATATAATCAGCATCAAAAACCTGTTCTGCGTACTCTCGACCATACATCTTTTCCATAAAAAATTGCATCGATGGTATTAATAGGAAAAACGCAAGAACAAGCACAAACACATGACGTAAATCAAATTTACGAAAAAGAACATATCCGCCATATAAGACTAATGGGAATAAGAAATACATCATCTTTATTTCCGCACCAAGAGCAATAAATAAACAGCCACCAACAACAACCAAGAGCTTTAACCCAGAAATATTTCCATGGAAATAGTCACCAATCGACAATAAATATGCAATAAGAGCCAACATCATTAATGTTCCGTTACAATCCATTGTACCTCTCATGAGATCGCCTCTTGCTCCTGTAAAAAATTGTAATATACAAAATCCAACATTAATAAAGAATGCATTTATTATTATTCTCTTATATTTTATAATATCTTGAGTTTGGGAATTCATATATATCGACCATGCAAGAAATGGATAACGTACAATCATTCTTATTCCCCATATATATGAGAAAAGAGAATATTGGTTCATAAAATAAACCATCAAAGTAATTATTAATAAAAGAGTCATCAAATTGGTAATATACCTACCAACTATAGCTTTTATATTTCTACGTGCATTTCTTCGTTGTTCTTTGTATGTACAATAAGAAACATAGAATATTAATAAATCTGGAACGAATACCAATATTTCAAAGCTAAAAAACATTCTTTGAAATATACTTATCCAAATCAGATAATATAAAATGAAAAAAAGTATTTTTCTATTTCTCTCCATCAGCATTAAAAACTTGATGACCTGAAATAATATTTTTGTATCTAAAGATATTAGTTGCTACAGAAAACATTCCAGGAATAATTGACAACAACATCAAAATCCTATTTATTAATGATGTGTTGTATTGCATAATATATTTATTACATTCTGGAAATATACTGCGGTATTCTTTGGAAGTGAAACATTTTGCTCCATACAATGCGGCAAACTTCACATTCAATTTCCATCTCTTTAAAATTTTATCTTTGTCTTCACCTGTAGGATAATAATCCGATAATTTTGTGATAAAAAAGACTGTTTTTCTGAACACAGAATATGAATACTTCTGTGTTATACTATTTTCATTTACGCAATAATAATAATAAGCATTTGGTATATAATCAATAACAATATCATTATCAGACATGAGCTGAACCCAAAATATAGTATCTTCGCAGAAATCCAGACCTCGAACAAACTGTATATGCTTATCATCCAATACTGCTTTTCTTACCATTTTGTTCCAACAGCCCCCATGAAGATGCTGAAATAGTTCACGCATTACCACAAAAGGCTCTAAAGATGACGGTCTTTGAGTTATTTGAATGTTTTCGTTTTTTGAGACACGACAATAATCAGCTATTAATAAATCCGAAGAATTCTGTTTTATTTTCAAAAACATATCCTCCAACATAGAGGCGTCCACCCAATCGTCTGCATCCACATGAATAATATATTCACCTCTTGCGGCATCAAGTCCATCCTGCCGAGCAGCAGATACACCTTCGTTCTGTTTATGAATTACTTTGACTCGATTATCTTCTTTCGAATACCTATCAAGGATTTCACCAGATTTATCAGTACTGCCATCATCAACACATACGAGTTCCCACTCTGATAATGTTTGAGAGATTATAGAATCAATCATGCGAGAAACAGTGTTCTCTGCATTGAAAACTGGCATTATAACAGAAACCTCAGGTATCATAAATTCTTATAAATATCCAATAAACTATTACACCAATTAGTCATTGACATTTGTCTCCTTATATTTTCAGAAGAGATCATACACTTTTCTCTCAAATCATCCTTGTCCATATTAAGCATAAACTCCATTCTATTAGCCAAGTCTATAGCATCTCCTCGTTTAAATAATAAAACTGATGGGTTTTTTGCATTAAATGCTGTACCAGGAATATCACTTTGAATCATTGGCAACCCATAGATCGTAGCTTCTGCTACTGCATAAGAACATCCCTCCCGATAAGATGCACTAATATATGCATCACACCCCATAAAAATATCGGAGATATTGTTCGATTGTTCTATCAATTTACACCATTTCGGATACGAATGCCCGTACTTATCATCCAAAAAGTTTTTTGTATTGCCTCCTTTGGTAATTGCAACCTCAAATCTATATCCTCTACCCCATAATATATCTGCAGCATCACAAATACAAGCAATACCTTTGTAAAAAGTTTCTCCTCCAAAAGACAAAAATCTGGGAACTGCACGAGAAAATGGGGAAAAAATATCTTTACGTATCCTGTCTAACGAAATACCATTAGGAACCATTGTTGCTCGACTCAACGGAATGTTTTCGTATTCTTCGATAGACAAATTCTCCTTAGGGAAAGTAAAGAAATGATTACGATAATGACAGACAAAATTTCCTACTTCATAACTCACTGGTATGAAATATGCATTTTTACCATAATATCCATATTGAAGCCAATAGCAGAAATTACGCTTTAATTTCCGTAGAAACTTAAATTTCTCTTTGGTGATATCCATATACAAATACAAATGGTTATGCTGATGCCACACCATTTTCACATTTCTATTTGAATGCTCAATAGCCTTAGCTACAGGTATATCATAAGCATCAAAATGAGTATGCACAAGATCTATGTTCCACTCGTTAATGAAATGTTCAATCTCTTTTTCAGAGCTTTTATAACAACTCTTTATAAAGGAAACCTTATACTTTTTCTTTAATTCATCTATCCATTGTTTCTCTTCCTGTGATGGAAATAAGAAATTGACATTACAATCATATTCTTTGCCCAACAAATCAGCTAAAGATTCCAACGATAAAATAAAATTCCCTCCATAATTTGCAGCATAAGCGCTAACAAAAAGGACATTTTTATTTTTCAAATTCATTTATAATGGTGTTTAATGCATTATAACAACTTAATCTTGACTCTACAAATCGTTTCGTACTAAAATTAACACGTATATTTTCTTTCGATTTTGAAATAAACGAATTTGCCAAATTCTCATGTTTTAGCAAAACCAATATATCTTTCGCAAAAACATCAATATCATCTGTAATATAAGCATTTTCGCCATCTGTAAATCCTAAGCCTTCTGCTCCTATGGTTGTTGATACAAATGGTATACCAATATTACAAGCTTCCAATATCTTCATTCGAATACCACTACCCTGAAACAGAGGTACTATCAAAACACTTTCTTTAATCGCAGAATGAAGGTCATCCACATATCCCATAAAAATGAGATTGCCGTATTTCAAGCGCCATTTGTCTATAGTTTCTTTTGACCACTTTCCTATTACAGCCAATTCTGTTGAAGGCTCATCTTTTAGAACCTTCAACCAGACATTATCAAGAAACCATTGCATACCTTGTTTATTCGGCATATGTGTTTCCGGACCAATAAAAACAAGTCTTTTCTTTAGCTTTACAGGGAGCTCTATCTCATTGTTTTGAAGTTTTACCTGTGCAAAAGACGCAAATATAGGAGCATGAACCCCATTTAATATGAGCTTTTGTCGGTCATCCTCAGAGAGTGTAATTATTGCATCACAACAATTCAAACCATTTATCTCTTGCTGACGCTCTTGCTCATAGAAATACATATCATCGTCCGTATGTTCTCTTTGCATCAATCTTTGATAGTTAACAACAAACTGTATCTCATGCTGAACAAAGACTTTCTTCACCTTACCCGTAATTCCCTTAAGGAGTCCAAGTGTAAAAGAGAACTCACTTTGAACTATGTCTATTTTATTATTAGCTATGTATTTATTAATAAAACGATAGAAAGAATCACGATAATCAAGTTGTGCATCATAATACTGAAGCAGACGCATATCCACCACACGTTTGTTCCCATTTCTATTATTCAGGAAATTAGAAACGCGGATACATTTATCATATATGGTGGTATACTTTTTAGCAATAGACGATTCAAACACTATCGAAGGTATCGATGGATGATCCTTGCCGAATCTTGATATAGTAATACGCCCTTCAATACTATCATCCATTGAAATTAGATGATAATGCACATAGGATGATAATGTCTCTATTGCATTAACTACCGCCTGATCTCCTCCATTTTTAGGTGGATAATTAAAAGACTTTAAAAGTATTAGTACATTCATTGTTTTAGGACACTACCTGTTGCTTCTATATATCTCTTTCCCCATTTCATATCCGGTTCCAGATAATTTCCCTCACCCCACTCGTTCCACGCCTTGATGAAAAGTAGATTTTCCTCACCATCACGATTACAGATATCCATTGTTCTTTTACATAAATCAGCCCACTTATCTGGTGTACTTTCATGAAGTATTACCCATCGATGTCCACTTCGAGGTGAATGATCAAAATCTGGTTCTATACTTGGAATGTATTCCGGATATTTCTTAAACTGTTGAAGAGCGTATTCAACGTATTTGTCATACTTCACAGGAACAGGACGCAGCAACTTATTTACCTTATATTCATGCCAACGACGATAATACTTTCTGTAAACAGTCGTATTATAAGCATCCTGTATAGGATCATAAACAACAGCATCAAAAACATAGTGATTGAACTGCGAACTTTTATATTCCTGCTGAAGAAGGGCAAAGAAATAAAAACCTTCAAGTCCATTTTCTTTAGCCAAACGATTCCATGTGGCAATGAACAATTCATTATCATCAAAAGAAGGAGCATCAAAAATACCAAATATCAGTTTCCCATTAACCTTCATATATCTGCTATCCTTGAAAGCAGGAAGCATAGCATAAAAATGTTCAGTATAATCCGATACTCCAGGATACGTTTGTTCAATCAACATCCTATCTGGTGCATCTGCTTGCCATGTCTTTGCCTTCCAACTATGATTAGCCCAACAAAGACAAAATGGGAAATCAGGTTTCCCAGACTCTACTACCTCACGAAAAACCTGATCTAAAAGACGTCTACCAGCGAACCAATAATGCCAATAGCAAAAACCTTCAATACCTGCCTCTTGTGCCAAATCTGCCTGTTGTTCTCTAACAGATGGAACCCTCAAATCATAAAAACCTAATTTCTGAGGTATACGTGGTTGATAATGCCCCTTAAAAAGAGGTTTGCTCATAGCAACATTTGTCCATTCGGTAAATCCTGGAGACCACCATTCGTCATTCTCCTTTGTTGGATAAAACTGAGGAAGATAAAAAGCTATTGCACGTACTTTATTTCGCAGTTTCATTGTGTATTAATTTTGCCCTCTTTAATATATTTTTAAGTTTATGATACCAATACCATTTGTCTTTAGCATAAACCCAAAACAAAATATCACACCAATAAGGGTAATAGAAAGACTCACCAAAATAATTATGCAGTTCCTTACTAGCATATAAATAAAATGGCCCACTCATAGGAAGCTGTTTGTTATTTCTTATAGAATGATGTGCATCAATATATGTTACTTTTAAGTTCGCGAAAACATCGATCATACATTGATAACTATTACAATAATCGGCTTTTCTAATAATAGTCACATTTGTATATGGCTTACAAAAAATGCTATTGTGAGCACAAGATCCCTCCGTTGAAGCGAAGAAAGAACAATTCTTTAATAATCGAATTTGTTCTTTCACTGATAAACTTTCAGGAGAGATAATTTGATATCCATATTTTCTAAACATTTTCTCAATTCGCTCCTCACCACATTCTCTCCACCATATATTATTTGCAGTACGCGTGAAATATATTTTTTCAAAAATTGCACCTTCATTTGACACACTTTGTATAATTCTATCAATAGTGTTTCTATAGTACAAAGAGAATGAACGGAAACGACTCAGTTTCGTTTTTTCACTTCTTATAGAATTTTGCGGAATGATTATTTTTTTATATTTCGTAATTCGCGACACATGAATCCATGTACTCGTATCTATACCTGCCAAACTAAAAATTTCTTTCTGCCAATTTGGCATTGGTTCATTTCGTTCCGTAATATAAATAATTGAAACATCTTTCTTTATTGCTTCAAACTCAGGCGTTGACAGATACCATATTTTTTTTATATTATCAGTAAAACCATGCCCATAGCAATTCAGGAAAAAACCAACATATACAACAGTAGATTCATCTGTCTCAACTAAGTCCTTGTTAAAGTTATATTTGCAACAATTTCCTTCGTGATATCCAGATTCTTCTAAATATTCTCCAGAACAGGTAATTATACCCCCTGGTAACATACCATCCTCATTATAATTCAAACTGGGCAACACAATAGCATTTTCAAAAGATAAAGTATGCAATATCTCATCAAAGAAATGATCCGAAGTTTCTTGTCTCTCCAATTCTTCTTTCATTGGAGTATCAGCAATGAAAGAGAGATTAAAACTTGCTTGTTTATTCATAATAATTACTCTTCAAAATCCGGATATTTTATAGGATATATTCCTTCACAAACTTGGCTTAGAATCTCTTGCCCCTTTTCCCAATATACAGAATTAAAAAAATCCATATACGATACGGTTTGAGGAAAAAGTTTTGATCTTGCAACTTTTATATGACAATACAACCATACCCTAAACCGAAACCACACGCGATTCTTTATATAAGGAATTGATAAAAAATTCCGAACAAAATACTCATTATCACGAAACTTATCAATAAAAAAGAACAACATTGCATCAATATCCTTTGATAAAAAAATCCGCTGTTCTTTTGAAAGTGATGAAATTTGCTTCTGAATAAAATACAAATGGCTATTTATATGAACTTCTGTGGTGATCTTTTTGGTAACGGTTCCTTCATTGGGATTGTCATGCCAAAAATAATCCACTTTGCACCCATCCTTTTCTGCGTAGTCATAGGTCATATCTTTCAAAATTGACTGAATATTAAAATCTGAATCCTGTAAAGACAATATATTTTCATCCCATTGAATATCCTTGACAATTAAAGACCTTCTACGATAGATATTTGTCCAAACCCCAAAAGGGATCGTTCGACGAAAAAAGCGACGTAAATCACCAATAGGATGGCGAAAACCCAGGACTTGCTTCCTATCACAATCCCATAAATCATTATTATATTGCTTTGCAAGGAATACGCCAAAGTCCAGTTCTGGATGAGAATCCATATATGAAACTCGTTGCTCTAAACAGTATGGGGCAATAACATCATCACTATCAAACCAAATTACATATTCTGCCCCCTCAGACAATTGGAATCCAATATTTCGACATGTCTGCGCCCCCTTTGGTTCACGATTGCGAATTGCCAAAGTAATTCGTGAATCTTGCTGACAATATTGCTTAACGACATCTACAGTATGATCTGTCGACAGATCATCGACAACAAACACCTTATAATCTATGAATGTATTTGACTGTATGCTTTCCAGCATACGCCCAATGTCGTTTTGACTATTCCATGAAGGTATAATTATTGCTAACTTATATGACATTACTATATCAAATAATTTGTTTTTCATAGAGCATTTATGCTCTATGTACTTATGGAATGTAACAGATAGTATAATTCACACACAATTTCTAATAAAACGTATCCAATAGACATTGAGCTAACAAACATAATTTATAAGGTCAAAAAAAACAAATTGTACAAATAATGACAATAATCATTAGTCTCAAATACAAGAAAAAAATTATCTTGTATTATGTTTTCTAATCAATCTGTAAAATCTAATAACAAATGTACGTATTCCCTCTGGCAACATAAAAGAAACAATTGACGATACAACCAACAACGGAACAGAAAAAACAACAGAATAACAAATAAAGTCTACCCAGTTAGAAGGTAATGAGTCATAAAAACCAAACAACTTCAAGATAAAAACAGAAACAGAATAAGAAATAGTAAAAGGTATGCAATTATAAAAAAACAAACGCCAATACTTCCAGTATTCCAGATGTAAACCAGAATGAAACAGATAATAGGGTTTCCATAAATGAAGAACAAGTAATTGGAATAGAAAAGGAACAGCCAAAATACCAACCATTCCATAAAAATATCCTGCAATAGCTACAAATATAAGTGAAATCACACGACTTGCAGGAACCCAAACATCAGCTTTCAATCCAAAACCATTAAGGAATTGTTCTGTTGTGTCTCTTAACATTGTTAACAAGTAGTCACCAACAATCAAAAAAACAATCAACCTTGACATAACATATTTTTCACCTAACCATACAGAAATGAATGCACTATTAAGCTGGAACAAACATATGGAACAAAATGCCATTGCAAAAAACTTAATTGAGAAAAGTTCTTTAAAACACTGATAAGTCTTTTCTTGATTACCTTCCGCTATCAAATTTCCAACGCTTGCATTTGTTCCAGCTAACGCTGTACCCAACAAGCTTCCTATTTTCCCGTTTAGCAAGGCATAATTGGCATAATATGTTACCGTTGTCAAAGAAGCGTATCCATACATTATCAGTGGCATTACATTACTATTAATAAAGCCACCAATCTGATGGATAAACACCCTTCGAACATATACTAATATTTCCGGACGTTTTTTTAGGGCAATTCGTCCTAACGAACAATTTGTCTTTATATTTGGATATGTTCTGTTAAATTTCCAATTTAGAATAATACTATTAACTATGGCAAACACAATTGTTACTGTAATATAAATATAGAAGTTGGCGGTAAACAGAGCCAATAACATCTGTACAATTGTCTGCAAAAACTGCGTAACTTGAAAATAACCTGTAATAAGATAATATCGCTGATCTGCAGAAAAAACTGTATTTGCTTTATAATTGACAAAATAACTCAATAACGAGCAAAATACCTGCGCATAGAAACAATAATATATTACACCCCAAGGAATGTCCGCTTTGTCAAAAATAAAAGGAAGAAAGAAAGAGAAAATAATACCACTACCCAGTATAAAAAAACCAATGAGTCTATATAGATAACCCATTATGGAAATCGTTTCATTAATCTTATCCTCATCTTTATCATAAAGAGGTTTATACAAGAAGTACGCTATCGAAGTTCCGACACCCAATTCTGCAAGGTTCAAAAAACCTAAAAGGCTATTAACTGTTGTTGAAAGGCCAATAAACTCTGCTCCCAGTCTATCAAGAAATATCTTTCTCGTAAGAAAAGCAACAACAATAGACCCCCCATATGCAATCAGATTCATTCGCATATTAAGAAGTGTCTTTTTTACTCTTGATTCTTTAGCCATATATTATAATCCACAAACACTTAACTTCTGCTTAATAGACACAATCTTAATAATCAAGAAACGAATCAAAGGAGAAAACAAAATGTCCACGAGAAAACATATCATCATAATAATGATTGACAATATAACAAAAGCAAAAAATAAAGACCAGTTATTGGTTACATTTATTTCAATAAAACTCACACATTTTCCAATCAATCCATATAATACATATGATTGATGGTGTATAATATACATTGAAAAAACTGATGATGCTATTCGATTTACAAATTTTGAGCAGAATGACATTCTAGAGAAAATCAAAAAAAGCAAAACACTATTGAAAAGAAGCAACATCCCATTATAGTTGTATCCATACTGCCATATTCTTGTACCTATTCCACTATCACAAGTTCTAACATACAGAGCAACCATAGAAACATTCAAAATAACATATACAAGAATAATATGTAATGTCTTTATTCGTCTTTCAATGTGTTCATATTGATGCAATGTGTCACCAATAACATACAAGCATATAAAATTAATGATGTTCTTTCCATCTACTAAACTATTATCAGCAATACAATAATTACCCACATAATAATTTATAAAGAATAGAGAGGACAAAAGAATTATTCTGCTCCGTAATGTAATACACTCCAAATAGTGATTAATCATTGGAGACAATAGATACAAATACAAATACGTCAAGATAAACCAATAAGGCCCAGAAGTTAATGCATGAAAATTGACAGTACTCCAATCATCTGAAATGGTAGCCACAACAACATGAATGCCTACAAAATAAAAAAAAACCGGTACAATTAGCTTTAATAAACCGTAAAAACTTCTCTTAATTCGAAAATAACCTGATATCAAAACGAATTCCAAAACTCCAATATGAAGAGGAAGCCATAATGGTTTGAAAGTTGTATCGTAATTTTTATTATCAAATTCAAAAAAGAAAAAAAGATGATATAAAATAATCATGAACATTGAGACAATTCTCAATAATTCAAAATTACTCTGACGTGCTTTTTCCATTCTTTTTTATTTCTTCTTTATACACCATCCAGTAGGATAATTTTTGTTTTTTCCCATTATTCCGAAAACCGCATCTCTTACTGCATTTGCGTAAACTAGTTCATAAGGATTTCTATATATAAAATATTTAACATATTTTCGGAACATTATATAAAACTGGTTAAATACACTCATTGGGAAATGTGTAATAAGAATTCTTGAGAAATTTCTGATTTCGTAATAATGATGCCAAGAAACGACAACATCATCAGCTTCCGTAGTTAAATGATTTCCATCGTGAGTGATAAGTAATGAAGGTACACAAATAACCTTTCCTCCTCCAAGAAGTATACGCAAGCTATGTTCTGTATCATCATTATATATAAAATAGTCAGCGTTGATTATTCCAAATTTCTTTAATGTTTCAAACTTAAAAATTGGTCCCACATACGAAAATAGAGAAACAGGAAACTCAGCATGATCATAATTGCTTTCATCTATTACTGTATAGCCTATCCCCGTTTTAGTAATGTTTGTATGTCGAAGGCGATGTGCTACACAAATAGATTTGTCTGGATTAAGAACTGCTGTAGTAATAACATCTATGCTTTCTGTATTATGCTTTTTCAGATAATTTCGGAAATTCAATATCAAATCTCTATCTACATAAGCGTCATCAT